>Ga0185299_10000265_pt1 | contig 158322 bp, 140 predicted proteins | sample PaiPotPPA55metaG_FD_128002 | JGI IMG/M metagenome (GOLD analysis project Ga0185299, IMG submission 128002) | Iron sulfur acid spring bacterial and archeal communities from Banff, Canada, to study Microbial Dark Matter (Phase II) - Paint Pots PPA... ...
CGCCAGGCCGCCGCCGATCACGATCGCGCTTTTCAATAATATTCTCTTCCGTCAGGCGGCCGAAGCGCGCCTTGGCAATGAACACCATTTTTTCCGCGCGCGAAAGGCTCACGCGTTCACCGAACACAGCGAATTCCTGGGACTCGACGCGCGCGAGAAGGGCGCTGTAAGTATGGGTGAGCAGCCATAAGGTGGCGCGGCTGTCTTCGTCGATCAGGCTCAATAGCTCGGCGCCTTGTTTGTAGAGCAGCCAGGCACGCTCGGCTTCAAAGCGCAGCAGTTCGCGAACGCCGAGGGTGGCCTCACTCAAACCGAAGGAAGCTGGGGATACGTTGTAGCGCGCTAAATCTTCTTCGGGGAGGTACACGCGGCCTAATTTGTGGTCTTCGTGAACGTCGCGAATAATGTTGGTGAGTTGAAAGGCAAGTCCAAGTTTTTCGGCGAGGTCCAGCGCGTGCGAATCGCGAAATCCAAAGACGTGGGTACAGGTCAGACCGACGGTTCCGGCGACGCGATAACAATACTCCTTGAGGCGTTCAAAGGTGGGATAGGCGCGGACGGTTAAATCCATTTCGGCGCCGGAAATTAAATCGTGAAGATAGCGGGAGGGCATGCTGTAGCGCTGCATGGTGTCGACGAGCGCAGGGAGAACGGAGACGCCGGCTGGTTCATCGTCTAGCGGCGCATCGTCTAGCGGGGCGTTGGGGCGCTGGGTGAGGGCGCGGTCGAAAGCGGCACGCCATTTAGCCAGGCCGCGCTGTTTATCGGCGACGTTGTCGCCTTCGTCGGCTACGTCATCGACTAGGCGCATGAAAGCGTAGAGAGCGGTGAGCGCATCGCGCTTGGGCTTGGGCAGGAGGAAGAAGGCGTAATAAAAATTGCTGTGTGCGGCTTTGATGATGCGCTGGCATTCCTGGTAGGAATCCGCCAGAGAATTAACAGCGGCGGAATTTTGCAGGTCCTCCGCTTTGCGATTGGTGGCGACGGCGCGGGTGACCAAGGCGCGGCCGAGCAAGCGGACTTGCTTGGTTTTGCTGATGGAGGGGCGACGATGCAAGGTGTCGTAGCCGATGTCCTCGATGGCGTCGAGGACGGCGATGCCGCCTTTGCTGAAAAGTTCGAGGTCGACCTTTAAGCGGGCGTCGACCATTTTTGACAGCGGGGCGCCTTCGGCGAACAGGGTGCGCGTTCGGGTGATGAGCGATTTCATCAGCGCGACGTATCGGTCGTCGAAGTGGCGCTCGAGAATGGCTTTTTCAGAGATGCCGTGAGCGGCGGCTTCGTCGAGAGGAATGTAGATGCGGCCTTTTTCCATGTCGCGCGAAACGTCCTGCCAGAAATTGGCGAGCTGCAGCGCGGTGCAGGTGGCGTCGGAAAGACGCTGGCGGTGCTCATCGCGATATCCGCAAAGGTAGAGTACGAGGCGGCCGACGGGATTGGCGGAATATTCGCAGTAGTGGAGGAGCGTGGACCAGTTTGGGTAGCGTTTAATTTTCTGATCCTGGCGGAAAGCTTTTAACAGGTCGGCGAATTCCTGTTCAGGAATATCTTTGGCAACAACGGTTTCACGGAGAGCCACGAACACGGGATGCGATGGGCGGCCGTCATAGCAGGCGTTTAATTCGTGTTCCCACCAATCGAGTAGCTGGAGTGCGCGGGTGGGTTCGGGAATTTCGTCGCCGAGATCATCCGCCCAGCGGCAATAGGCATACAAGTTGTAAAAATGCTGGTGGAGGTCGGCGGGGAGAAGCCAGGAAGCTACATTGAAATTTTCGTAGTGGTGAGTGGCGAGCCAGCGGGTGTATTTCTGAGCTTCTCCAACGGAGCAGCCGGGGGCGGGTGCTCGATCGGCGATTTGTAGTTCCCCACGGCGCAGCATGCAGTGAATAAACCTCAGGATGACTGTGAAAGTCCACGGAAAAATTCCGAGACTTCAATTTTGAACTTCGATTTTGAAACTTCGATTTTCTATAACGCCGGAATAATTACGCAGCAAAAAGAATGAATCGTGCTTGATGCATTCCGGCGCGGTAACAATAATTTATGGCCGGACGGCGAGCTTGATCTGGCCACTGCGTGCCTGCATGCGTTCGAAGGCTTGCGGCAAATCGGCAAGGCGAATTTCCTCGGTCACGAAATCGTGGGCAGAAATGTCGCCGCGGCGAATGGCTTCGAGCGCATCGCGAAAGAATCTTGGAGTATGGTGAAAGGGAGAAATCAATTTAATTTCAGAATAGTGAATGGCGGCGGGCTCGATTTCCACTTGCGTGCCGCTGGGCAGGCCGCTGAAAAAATTCACGACGCCGCCGCGACGAACCATGTCGAGGGCTTGCTTCCAGGTGACGGGATTGCCGGCGGCTTCCACGACGGCGTCGGGACCGCGCTGGTCTTCGGTCAATGCTTTTACCGCCGCGACGATATCGGTGGTCTCGTTGACGTTGATCGTGGCAATCGCGCCGAGACGTTTCGCGACTTCCAAAGCCTGGGTACGGCGTGCCAAAGCGATTACGCGGACTCCACGGCGTGAAAGCATGCGCACGAATTTCAAACCGATGGGACCGCAACCGATGACAGCGGTGGTGTCACCAGCGCGCAATTCCATTTCGTGAACGCCGCGCAGGACGCAGGCCAAAGGCTCGGCTAGAGCGGCGCTGGCGTCGTCGACGGAATGCGGAACTTCCAGCATATTTTCGGTGGCGATGCGACTGGGGATGCGCATGTACTCGGCGTAAGCGCCATTGTTGAAGAGCAAGTCCTCGCAGAGATTTTCCTGTCCGCGGCGGCAATGGAAACAGCGCAGGCACGGGGCGGAATTCGCGGCCACCACGCGCATGCCGATCTGCCAGCGGGGATCTACACGCTTTCCGACGGCGGCAATTTCGCCGACCACTTCGTGGCCGAAGACGGCCGGGGGCTGAATCATCTTGGCGTGATAGCCGCGCTTCCAAACTTTGAGGTCGGTGCCATCGGTCAGGGCGAGGAGGACTCGTATTAGAACTTCATCGGCTGCTAGCGAGGGCACATCAATCTGCTCAACACGCAAGTCTTCGCTACCGTAGAGAACGGCGGCATTCATCCTGGTGGGGACGGCCATCCAGGGCGCAGCAGTTTTGACGGCCGCACCGATCTCCGCTTTTCTTGTGGTCGTAGATCTCATTGGTGGGTGATCAGTATCTTAAGTGATTCTACTGTCGGGCGCGCGGCGAGTTCCAATCCTTCTTGGATTCTGGCCAGGGGAAAACGATGCGTCACGATATTCATAACAGGAAGCTGTTTCTTTAATATTAAGTCTGCCGCAGTGTCTTGGATGTCCGCCGCCGCGCTGTAGCTGCCCAAAATTTCCTTTTCGTCGATGCCGACTTCTGCAGCCGGAAATTCAATTCTGGTTACCGGGTCATTGGCCGCGAAGAGGAGGACGCGACCGCCGGGCCTGGCTGCTGCCAATGCGTCGGCGACAACGGCGGGATGCGCGACGGCCACCAGCACTACATCGGCGCCGCGCCCCTCAGTGCGGGCCTTAATTTCCTGTACCAGCTTACCACTACTGTTAGCGTCGAAGGACTCGATGGCACCAAGGGTCAGGCTCTTGGCACGCCTGACGGCCATGGGATCGCTGGTGAAAATTCGTGCACCCTGGAGATTGGCGACCATGAGCAATTGCAAGCCGATGGGGCCGCAGCCCAGTACGAGTACGGTTTCGCCTTTGGTGACGCGCGCTTTTTGAACCGCTTTGAAGATGGTGTTGATGGGCTCGATGAAGGTGGCTTCTTCAAAGGAGACGTCGTCGGGGAGGGCGATGATGCCGCGGTCAGCGACCCAAGGCATGGCTTTCACGTATTCGCCGAAGCCGCCGCCGTTGGGAGTGAAGCCGCCGGTCAAACCGGTGGACTTGTATTGTTTACATTGAGAGAAGAGGCGGCGCTGGCAATAAAAACAATTTCCGCAGGGGACGTGATGGAAGCTCATGACGCGGTCGCCTGGTTTCCATTTGGTGACACCGGGGCCTGCTGCAACGACGGTGCCTGCGAGTTCGTGACCGAGAATTTGCGGGGGATTTACGTAAGCTTGAAAAATTTTTTTGATGTCGGTGCCGCAGATGCCGCAGGCTGCGACTTTGATCAGGACTTCGCCGTCGGCGACGTCGGGGACCGGAACTTCTTCGACGCGGACGATGCCCTTTTCGCGGTAGACACCGGCTTGCATGGTTTTGGGGACTGGTCCCAGAGTGGCAGCGGGATGAAGCATGGTTCGCGTATGGCTCATGAGGCGGCCACTTCCAGCAATTCAGGTGGAGGCCAGCCGTGTGTGGCAAAAGATAATTTTTTGATGTAGGCCTCGAGAAAATTCGCGAGCGCTTCTGCGGCTGTTTTACTTTCGCGACCGAGACGCACGAGCGCTGGGAGTGTCAGCGGATGTTTTGCGACGTAGCGGACAACTCCGCCAATGCGTACATTGCCTTGCTCATCCAGCATCGTGTCGATATCCACCGGCAGGTCGCGATCGAAGGAGTCGGAAATTACGCGGATAGCGATGGCCGGGACCTGTTTGGTACGCGCCACCGACAATATCCAAAAGCTCTCCATGTCTACCGCTTCAGCGAAAGGAGCGAGCCGCGCCTTCTCGGCCGCAGTGCTGACGACATGGTCGGTGGTCAATAAAGATTCGATGGATTTCGCACCATCGCTGGAAGCGCCGGTCCAAAGATTCCGCGCACAAACCACAGTGCCACCATTGCCATCATGCTGTGCTTTTCTGGCGACGACCACGTCTCCTGAGTCAACGGATGCTTTCAGGGCTCCCGCGAATCCCGATGCCACGCAAAATGAATAGTCTTTTGAGATGACTGCTGCGGTCACACGCTGCGCATTCGCAGAACCCATCCCGGTGGTAACAAAATCCACTATCGCTCTACCGACTTGAGCACGGTGCAGTTCAACGCCGCCGACAGTAACTTTTTCTAGATTCCGCAGCGCGCGCCAGGGAGCGAATTCAGCTTCCACTGCGTAAGTGATGAGGATGTTCATCGCAATGTCGTTTGCCTACGCTGGCACGGCGTGCGCCATGCGCTTGATGCGGCGCTGGCTTACGTAGCCGTTTTTTTCGTACCAGCGGACGGCGCGTTCGAATGCTGCCAATACCGGTTCGGCGCGAAAGCCCAATTCCTTTTGCGCGCGGGTGCAATCCACAAACATTAGATGCTGAGCAATTTTTACGCCTTCAACGGGAATTTGCGGCTCGCGACCGATGAGGCGCGAAAAGGCCGTCTCTGCATAGGCTACACCTAAGGCCAGACCGTGAGGAATTTTGAACTTAGGCGCTGGCAAGCCGGTTAATTGGGCGAGTGAGTCCAAAACTTGTTTGAGGGTGAGGTTTTCCGCGCCTAATAAATAGCGCTCGCCGATTTCACCTTTTTCGGCGATGAGCAAATGTCCTGCGGCGCAATCTTCAACGCCGACAAAATTCAAGCCGGTTTCGACGTAGCCGGGCATTTTCCCGTTCAGAAAATCGACGATTATTTTTCCGGTGGGAGTGGGTTTCCAATCCGACGGACCTACCGGGGTGGTGGGCATGGCGACAACGACGGGTAGGCAGTTTTTGGCGGCTCGCAAAACTTCTTGTTCGGCCATCCACTTGGAGCGTTTGTAATGACCGATCATTTCGTCGAGCGTGGAGTCGGTAAATTCGTTGGGGAGTGCGGGGCGGACGACGGCGATGGTGGCGACCGTGCTGGTGTAGATGAGCTTCTCTATGTTGGCCTGGCGAGCGGCGGCTAACAGATTTTTTGTGCCTCCGACGTTGGAGTCGTAGATGTCCTGGGGATTTTTGGACCACAGACGGTAGTCGGCGGCTACGTGAAACACACGCTGGACGCCGTTCATCGCGCGCGCGAGTGAAGCTTGATCGCGGAGATCACCAGTGACGTATTCGAGGGACAAATCAGAGATGGCGCGATTGGAACTGGAAGCGCGGACGAGGACGCGGACATCTTCTCCGCGAGCGACAAGCTGACGGGCTACGTGGCTGCCTAGAAAACCAGCCGCGCCGGTAACGAGAGTAGTCATAGCGCGCGAAGTCCTTCGTCACGAGCCTCATGGGCCTCGCGAGTGAGTGCCTTCTCAACTTTTTCAACCACTAGGTTGACGGTGCGCTTTTTGTCAAAGCGTGGTTGGGCGAAAGCGGGGATTAAATCAAGGAGCGTTGAAAATGTTCTCCAATGGCGGCTCGGTATCAACTCGCGCGCGGACTGCAATGCTTCGCTGATCGTAGCGTCGTTAGCGGCCGCCTTTGGGCGCTTGTGAATCCAACCATCTACATCCAAAGTTGAAATAAATTTAGCCAGCTCGAGAAGTTCGTTGCTGGAGCCGGGGGAAATTGTGGTCTCGATACAAATATGAAAGCCGGAAAGTTTGGCGGTGCGGAGAGATTCCATGATGGCGCGAAAGTTTCCGGTGCGCTGAGCGCGGGAATCGTGAGTGTCTTCCACGCCATTGAGCGGCAAAACGAGATAAAGGCGCGAGACTGGACGGAATTCATGGATACGGCGGCGCAAGAGAGTACCGTCCATTTCGATGAAAACCGTGCGGCCGGTATTGACGATCTCGCGTGCCAAGTGGCCGATGCGCGCATGTTGCAGAGGACTATCGCCGCCGATCCACACGACCGGCGCGGAGCTAGCACGCACTTGCGAGAGAGCTTGCGAGTCCCTAGAGGAAATTTTGACGGACGAATTGACGCCGTTCTGAGGCGTGACTTCGGGTTGAGCGGGCAATTGCGATAAATCGAGGCACAAGGCCCAAGGACAACGCGCGGCGCCAAATAATTTTTGGGCGATGCGCACACTATTCAGCTTCCAGAGGAGTCGCGGAGGAAAGCGCATCATGCGCGCTAGATTCCGGAACGCAGCCGGAACTCGTTGGGCTGGAACTTCAAGGCGCAGAATTCGTCGGCTCTGCGGGCCTGATTTTGGTAACGCGATAACGCGTATACCGGGAAGGAATTGCGATAAAGATGATATTTCAGATAAAAGACGCACGGAAAACCGGTGCCGGTGAAATCGTGCTCGCTCCAGGAACCGTCTTCGTTCTGACTGCCGACCAAATAAGAAACCGCGCGAGTGATGGCTGGGTCGGCCGTATTTGATCCGGCGAGCAAGCCGATCAGGCCCCAGGCGGTTTGGGATGGAGTGCTGCCGCCCTGACCCTTGGAGGATACGTCGGAATAAGTTTTGAGCGATTCGCCAAAACTGCCGTCGTCCTGCTGAACGGATTTGAGCCAAGCTACGGCGCGCTGACAATATTCCTGCGCGGTTAAAGAGACGGTTTCGAGCGCGCGGAGGACGCCGCTGGTCCCATAGACGTAGTTAACGCCCCAGCGACCGAACCAGGAGCCGTCGCCGCATTGGTCTTTGAGTAAAAATTTGACGGCTTTCTGTATGGACGGATGATCGGCGGGCCAGCCAAAGCGTCCAAGGCACTCCAGCACGCGAGCGGTAACGTCGGCGGTGGAAGGGTCGATCATGGCGTTGTGATCGGCAAAAGGAATGGTGCAGAGGAAGCGGCGATCATTGTCGCGATCGAAGGCTCCCCAGCCACCGTCGCGATTCTGCATGCTGAGGAGCCATTGAACGCCACGGCGAGTTGCGGCTTCCATGCGCTTGGCGTCGGGGAACTTCACGCGTTGCAAAGCCATCAGGACGAAAGCGGTGTCGTCCACATCGGGATAAAAATCGTTGCGAAATTCGAAGGCCCAGCCACCGGGTTCTGCGTCTTTGTTTTTTACTTGCCAGTCGCCGGGACCGAGAATCTGTTTCGACAAGATCCAGTCAGCGGCCTGAACGAGCGCGGGATCGTCGGGAGCTACGCCAGCTTCTTCGAGGGCGACCATGGCGATGGCGGTGTCCCAGACAGGGGAAACGCAGGGCTGCAGACGAATGGTTTCTTCGTCTTCGATTTCGAAGCGAGCGAATTCGCGGGTTTCGCGGCAGGTGAGGGGATCGTCAGGGCCATAACCCATCGCTACCAGCGAAAAGATGCAATTCATCATCGCCGGATAGATGGTGCCCAAGCCTTCGGAGCGCTCCATGTGTTCAAGAACCCATGATTTCGCTTCGCGCAGGGCGCGTTGGCGCAGAGGCTTCCAGGGTAGGCGCTCGTAAAATTTCAGGCCGCGATCGAGGGCCAGGAAAAAATTCCGCCAAGAGATGAGTTGCTTACTCCAGTCGAAAGCGGCCCTTTTGCGAGTGGGATCCTTGAAAAGTTCGTCGACCTGGGCGCGCTCGGGAAGCTTCCAATTGGGTCGCAGCGCGGAGAGAATCATCATTGGGATGACGATGGCGCGGGTCCAGGAAGAGAACTCGTAAATATTGATGTAGAACCAGTTCGGCAGGAGCATCAGCTCGGGCGGAATGGCGGGGACTAACTCCCAGCCAACGGCGCCGACAAGCGCTAGATAAAAACGGGTATAGGAATTGGTTAATTCAAGGCCGCCCAGGGCGTGCACAGAGGCTCGCGCACGGGTCATGTGAGGCGAGTCGATTGGATCGCCGGCCAATTTCAGGGCGAAGTAGGCTTTGCAGGTGGCGTTCAGCTCGGAGGGGCCACCGGGATAGATGCTCCAGCCCCCGTCCTCGAGTTGGCGGCGCCGGACGTAGGTTGCGAGCTTGGCAATGCGATCGGGATCGGCTTTGCCGAGTACGAAGAGGTAATAGATATAGTCGGATTCGAGGGTGGTGTCGGCTTCGAGTTCGCCGAGCCAGAAGCCTTCCTCGGTCTGCAGGGACAAGAGGTGATTGGCACCGCGCTCGATAGAACTTTCGAGGCTCTCAGCCCAATTCTGCTGACGCCAAGGTAGCGGCGCCTGAGCAACTGCGAATTCATCCTCCATGCGGACAGAAGACGCCATCAGATGCTGTTCCCCCTCAGCTCATCGCGAGAACGATGGCAAAGTCACACAATACCTTGGAAAGCGGAACTTCTATTCCCGTTGCCCGAATCATGCTGAGGATTAAGGCTCCCCGCCCCGTTGCAGGCCCTACACTAGTACTAGTAGATTATCGCCGGGATTGGTCCCAACGGTCAACGATATTGTCTTATTTGGAGATGAGAACGGCACGCTAGAGGTTACAAATTGACGTCCGCGGGGGCTTCGAGGATGCGCCTAATAAGGACTTGAAGCGGAAGAGGTAGAGGGTCGCCTTCACCGTGGTGAACTGAGGGGGTCTGATTCAGGAGCTGGCGAGGGAGCTTCATCCAAGGAGCTTCGCTGGCTAGCGCGTCAGTTGCGTCAGCCCCGCCCCGCAAGATCAGGGCGTCGGCGCGATCTAGAACGACGCGAGCGGAGTCTTTGAAGTCGTCGCGGCTGGGGTCGATTACCGCGAAATACAAACTGGGCTGGACGAACTGCAGGACTGAGTTGCTTTCAAGAATTAAGGTGGGCGGTTCTGAGGTGGTGGTGGAGGGCAGCTCGGCTAGGGCCTCGCGCAAGAGTGGGAGCCCTTCGGCTAGAAAGCCTTGTTTGGTTCTGAGCCAAAAAGAGCGTTGCGCGCCTGCGGCCAGGAAACGGGAGCTGTCGGTACCGGTTGTCGCGCTTTTTTCCCAGCTGATCGCGTAACTGTGTTCGTCGGGAGCGCAGCCGCAATTCTCGCCGTTTTTTGCGCATACGCCGTGGCCGTATTGGGTGATCTTGCCGGCGATCCAGTTTTCTTCTGGGAATGCGCGGATCACGTCGCAGACGAGTTGCGTCTTGCCGATGCTGCGAGTGTGTCCACCGACGACGATTAGGCGCCAATTTTGTTTCTGCTGTACCGCTGGTGATTGCAAATCTGCCTGCCTTCTGCGGACTTCAACTCCACAGGGTACGCCTTATTTTCTCACATTGACCTCGAGGTTTTTGATTCTTGCTGCCAATTCGGGGAGGCGAGCTTGCCAGGCAAACTGTTCCTTGAATTTATCCAAGGAGCGGGCGGGAGTGCCCCAGACGGTCTCGCCGCTACGAACGATTTTGCCGCCGAGGACTCCTGACTGGCCGCCAACGATGGCGCCGTCTTCCAGTTGGCAGCGTTCGCCAAAACCGGCCTGACCGCCGACCACTACATTTTTTCCAAAGGTGCATGAACCGGAGAGGCCGACTTGGGCGGCAATCACGGAGTGCTCACCGATTTCGCAGTTGTGGCCGATGTGAACAAGGTTGTCCAGCTTTACGCCGGTGGCGATCCTGGTGTCAGCGAGGGAACCGCGATCGATGGTGGTGTTGGCGCCGATTTCCACGTCGTCGCCGATTTCGACAATTCCTGTTTGTGGGAATTTCCAGTGCTGGCCTTCGCCGAATGCGTATCCAAAACCGTCCGCACCGATTACGGCGCCGGCGTGAATTTCGACGCGATCGCCGAGCCGGATGCCGGCATATAACGTGACGCGCGCGTGAATTCTGCAATTTTTGCCGATCCAACATCCGGGGCCGATTACCGCGTGGGGGCCGATTTGTGTTCCTTCGCCAATGTGGACGTCTTCGCCGATCACGGCGTAGGGGCCGATGCTTACATTGGGGGCGATTTGCGCGAGGGCCGCAATGATCGCGGTGGGATGGAGGCCAGCAGCAATGCGGGTGCGGTCCATGAGTAATGCGGCGGCTTTGGCAAAGGCTAGTTTCGGCGCGGCGGTGCGCAGGACAGTTTTGTTTGGCAAGTCGAGGCCTGACGGGGCGATCACGCAAGTTGCGGCGGAAGTCAGGGCGCGCGAGGCGTTTTTTGAAGAGTCCACATAAATTAAATCACGGGGGCCGGCGCGCTCTGGCGAGGCGACTGCGCCCAACTCCAGAGCCCCATTTCCTTCGAGTATGACGCCGACCGCAGCGGCTAATTCTTTAGCAGTTTTTTTCATGATTTGTCCTCGCTAACGCTTGAATTTCGTTTATGTCGCGCAACAAATCAACTAAATGTGTACAGCGCCGGTTCGCCTGGCGGCCTGGTGTTCCAGCGGCCGTGCAGCCACACCCACTGGTCGGGATATTTTCTGATAATTTCTTCAAGGACCTTGGTGAATTTCTGGGTGTTCTCGAGAATATCGCGGTCCATATTTCCGGTGCGCGTTAACTCGACAGAGGGCTCAAATCTGAGTCGGTACTTTTTGATTTGAGGGTCCCAAAATACATAACCGGGGACTACTGCGGCGCCGGTGTGCAATGCGACGCGCGCGAGTCCGGTGGTGGTGCAGGCCGGCGTACCGAAGAAATCAACGAAGACTCCTTCTTCTGGCATCGTGTTTTGGTCGGCAAGGATTCCAACGGTACCGGCATCTTTCAAAACTTTTAGTATGGTGCGCGCGGATTCGTTCTTGAATATGGGGCGATTGCCGCTTAAAGAGCGGTAGTGGTTAACCAGTCGATCGAGCTTGCGATTGTCCAGCGGGCGGGCCATGTAATGGAGTGGGTAACCGTACAGAGCGTGGGCGAAAGAAGAAAGCTCCCAGGCGCCGATGTGGCCGGTTAAATACAAGACCCCTTTTCCTTGTTGATGGCCCTGCAGAAAATTTTCATGACCGTCGAGAATGACTAGATCTTCGATGTTTTGTTTTGAATATTTTGGCAAATGGGCAAACTCGGCGGCCATCCATCCAAGATTGCGGGTCATTTTTCGGACCACGTCGGCGCGTTGCGTGTCGGTCCAATCCGGAAATGCCAGTCGCAGATTAAATTCAGCGGTTTTGCGTAACTTTGGGGATAGGAGAAAGAGAACATGCGCGGTGGGAGCGGCCAACCGTCGTGCTATTTGACGTGGCAAAACTTCCAGAATTTTTAGCAACACGCGTACAACCGCGTACTCTGCCCATTCCCTCATCACTTTTCTGAGACGACGCCCTCCGCTGCCTCGACAGTATGCCTGTGGGCGCGGCTACAATGCCATGGACATTGCGCACGATGTTAGACTCACGTCCTTAGTTTCCTTTTCGAATGAACGATACCGCACCAGCCTTGGCGAAAAAAACCGGCGACGATTCTTACCGCGAGGTTGCTTCTCGCGACCCTTCTATACGCGACATGGCCTTTCGCGACTTATCTTTTCGCAAATTTAGCTGGGCGGTGTTGATTCTTCTCACGCTCTACGTTTGCTACTTCAGTCATCTGGGGGCCTTCGGGTTTATCGGTCCTGACGAGCCGCGTTACGCGTGGATTGCGCGGGATATGGCGGAAACGGGCGACTGGGTCACGCCGCGTCTTTACGGCAAGCCATGGTTTGAAAAGCCGGTTTTTTATTATTGGTCGGCAGCAGTGTGTTTCAAATTGTTCGGCGTGAACGAAGCCAGCGCGCGGTTGCCGAGCGCGGTGAGCGCACTGCTTGCGACGCTTGCTCTGGCGTGGCTGGCGCTGCGCCTCGGCGGGTGGCCGATGGCGAGGTGGGTGCTGTTGCTTTTGCCGTCGACCGTGGGAATGATCGGTTTTTCGCATGCTGCGTCGACGGATATGCCATTCAGCGCGATGCTGAGTATTACGATGGTTTGCGCGGCGGTAGCGATGGAGGTGGTTCCATCTGAGAAATTATTCCCAGAGCGAACACGCGAGGCGCAAACGGGGTTTTGGCGAGCGAGGAAGGCTGTTTATCTCGGCTTGGCGCTTTTTGGAGTTTTCCTGGGTGTAGCGGTTCTGGCTAAGGGGCCTGCGGCGTTAATCCTGACCGGGGGCGCAGTATTTTTGTGGGCAGCGTCAACGAAACGGTGGCGTGAAGGGCTGCGATTGTTTCATCCCACCGCGATTGCTACATTTTTATTGACGAGCCTTCCGTGGTACGTGTTGTGCGCTCGCCGCAATCCTGAATTCTTTCGCATTTTCATTATCGAACAAAATCTCAAGCGCTATCTGACGCCGGAATTTCAGCACATTCAACCATTTTGGTATTACCTGCCGATTACGATCATCGCGCTTTTGCCCTGGTTATTTTGGCTGGCATGGTTTGCTTTTAGGGAACCCAGCAAATCAGAAAGCAGCAATGAACGATCGCAGATACTCTTTTTAACTGCGTGGGGCGTTTTTCCTGTTTTATTTTTTTCTTTATCGAAATCGAAACTGCCTGGCTACATTCTTCCGGCGGCGCTGCCCTTAGGGTTTCTGATTTCATTTTCGGTTACGCGCGCGCTGAAATCCAGACATGTATTGGGGCGATTTGTTCTTGGATTGATCGGCGCGCTGTTATTCGTGTCTCCGAGTTGGATATTTTTTTCGAAGGCCCATCTTCGAGGGCCGCTGGTATCGCTTTATATTCTTGCGGCGGCGGTGGGTGGGTTGATTGTGGTCGTAGCGGCGTTAGTACGCCAGACGCGTGCGGGTCTAACGATTTGTGTTGTGCTGGTACTGTTTGTGCTCAATTTGGTGTACGTGTCAATCAGCAAACTGGATCCTCTGCTTTCCGCGCGGAGTTGCGCCAGACAGATTGGCGAGGCACGCGCGGCCAATACCTATTCGTTCAAACTGCAGCGCTCGTGGCAGTACCAACTTAATTTTTATCTCGGCCGCGAAATTGTGGAATGGAGCTCGAATGTTGCGGGGGAAGCAGTGGTGATAACCAGCGAGAAAAGTCTCGCTGAACTCGAGAAAAACGTGCAAGTCATTGCGGTGGTTGCCAAGCAGTCGCCGGAGGCGGAGGTTGTGGTGGTCAGGCCGCGCTTTTAAAGAAGAGTTCGTTAACGCGTGTTGCGCATAGTGGCGGGCAGATTAGCGAGGAAAAAAGATACGACGCGATTCTCGTAGGCGCGTTTGTCGTCATCATTCATGGCCACGAAGTTTCCAAGTCCGATAGTGGCTTGCTCACGAGGCCCAGAGGCTTTTAGAAACATATTGCGCGAGATAGCGCCGAGTTCGGGGTCATCCGACGCCTGAATAAAAAGTATAGGAACGGCTGCCACGGCATTTAGCCGCGCGGACAAAGGCGGCTCTTTGCGAAACTGCGCATTTAGCAGATCGAAACTGTACTCCGCGGAACGGATCATTAGCGGGAAACCGGCGAGGCCGGTACGTTCCACGCCAATCTTCACCATTTGCGCGGGAGTGTCGTAGACGGAGTCGAGTACCAATGCCCGGATGCGTGCGTCACGCTCGGCCTCGCGCAGCGCCGCGTAGGCGCCGAGGTTGTAACCCCACACGCCGAAACTATGCGGATCCACGTCGTTACGCGCGGCTACGGCATCGAGAGCGGAACGAAGTTCGTCGGCTTCGCGATAGCCGAAGGTAGTGGTGCCGGAATTGCCGCCATGCGCGGCGAAATCAAACAAGAAGACGTTGTACTGATGGTCTTGCAAGGCGGAGACGAGAGTGAGCAACTCCGCGCGGCTGGAACCGTAACCATGGCAAAGAATGATGGTGGCCGCGCCGCGGAGCCCTGGAAAAAACCACCCTTCGCGAGCCTGTTGACCCAAGACCGTGAATTGCATGGCATCTGGGCGGCCGGGGAAACTCTGCAAATTAATTTCGGAGCTGGTGCGTTCCGGTTTGACGATGCGATACACGAGGAAGCCGGCAACGCCCGCGGTGGCGAGTACGGCGAAAAATACGAGCGCCAAAATAGCGGTGAGAAGCCTGGTGTACCAGCGTGTGGGGTAACGAAGCTCAGAGAGAATGGACATGCGTAATCTGCGCAACGCGGACGTCTAGAGCGCCGTTTTTCTGTTCCTCACAATAGAAAGATAAGACAAATTGATAATTCGCATGCTAGCACACCCTTGCGCTGGGGAGTTTCGCGGGCAAGCGGGCGTGTGTCGCATTTATATCGCACAGAAACACGAGGGCCCGTGGGTTCCCGCGCCATCGCGCGAATCGGCTATCATAGAGATGTGAGCGGCGGGGCGGCTCGCATTCCACTTCACCCATGAACATTGTCGATTTACGACAGACCACAGTCCGGCAGCTGGAATCCCTTCTTGAAGAAGAATCTCGCCACTGGCGCAAGGAATTGCACTGGGATTATCGCGGGGCGCTGGAACTAATCAAACGATTTCTGGAGGCACGAGCCCTGGCGGGCAGCGTGGCGTTTGAAAATGGAAATGCCGCGGGGTATTCGTTTTATGTGATGGAAGAACAAAAAGGATTGATCGGCGGGCTGTATGTGTCGGCGCAATTCCCGCAGTCGGTAATTGCGCAGCGATTGCTGGAGGAGACGCTTTTCGCCATGCGGGCCATTCCGCACCTGGAGCGGATTGAGGCCCAGCTGATGCCTTTCAGCGGACCGATCGATACGCCACTGCGCGATCAGGGGTTCAGCCTATACACGCGACAGTTCATGCTGCTGGACTTGCAGAAGACGGCGAAGGCAAATTCCAATAATTCCGGCGGACTGCGGATCGATCGCTGGAACGACCGGTACTTCGAACCATGCGCCAAGTTGATTTATTTGTCGTACGCCGATCATGTGGATGGAGAGATTAACGATCAGTATCGGAGTATCACGGGCGCGCTACGCTTTCTGAAAAATATTATTTTGCTTCCCGGTTGCGGGCAGTTCGTGCCGGCAGCGTCATTCGTATTGCGGCAACCGGGGGGCGACGAGCTGGTAGCGGCGGTGCTGACGAGCGAAGTGTCGCCGGGAGTTGGGCACACTACACAAATTTGCGTGGTTCCGGGATTTCAGGGACACGGGCTGGGGCGCATGCTGATGCAAAAATCGAGTGATGCGCTGCGCGCTTTGAAGTTTAAGGAATTGACGTTGACGGTCACATCAGAGAACCGCACTGCTGTGCAGCTTTACGACAGGTTGGGGTTTCACACCATTAAGTCTTTTACGGCGGGGGTCTGGCCGCGCTAAATGTATCTAATGATTCGGGCTTGAGAGCGCTGTTATAGCTGAGGCGCCTTGAAACGTCCAATACCAGTCACGATCCTGGGTTGCTTGTTTATCGTTGTGGGCGCAGTAGGTTTGGGCTATCACCTTTCGGAACGGCCACTGGACCGTTGGGTCCCACTCATTTCCTTCATTCGAGTACTTGCCATCGTGGGTGGAGTATTCCTGCTGAAGGGGCGCAATTGGGCTCGCTGGTTGATGCTCGGGTGGCTTGCATTTCATGTGATGGTGAGCGCATTTCACTCGCTGTCGGAATGTATAGCGCATGCAGTGTTGTTCCTGGTTGTGGCCTATTTCCTGTTAACGCCGCCGGACTCCCAATATTTTCAGTTTCGACGTCCGAGTAGCCCTTCCTAGCGCACTTAATTTGGGTTGAAAAGAGTTGGGTCAATAGCCTCACAGTGTCTCACTTGCGTTTATCTCCTGTAATCGTTGGTCAATTCCCTTTTCACAGATTCCGCGTTTGCACTCCCGTTTTGACAATTAGCAAGCCCACTGTGGGGGAGCGAAGGATCAGCTCACGGGGAAGAATGTGGAGCTTGAGTGCGTAGGGCCAGCTATTGGGCGCGGCATAGTAGAGTGTTCAGGGCATGCCACGCGCACTCACTTCAGACGAGCACCTGGATTATATTGCGGCGCTTTTGGACGATATGTTTCAAATCCCCGGGACCAAGATCCGATTTGGACTTGACGCGCTGATTGGATGGATACCGGGGATCGGCGATGCGATGGCGGGGACCGCATCGTTTTTGATTGTGTTTGCGTCCTGGCAGCGCGGCGTGCGAACCGTGACGTTGATGCGCATGCTTGCCAATGTGTTGCTGGAAACGGTGGTGGGAGCGATTCCGGTCGCAGGCGATATTTTTCACGTGGCTTGGAAGGCGAACCGGCGGAATTATCGATTACTGATGCGGGAGCGGGAGCAACCGGGATATCACACCGGGCGGGATTGGATGTTCCTGGTGTTCATTTTAGTTATCGCGATCGCAGCGGTGGGAATTCCGATTTGGATTTTGATTTGGGCTCTGCGGTTGCATCCGGTGGTCCCAACTTGAGTCCTTTTATCCGCCATCGACAGGAACGCGAATTTACTGGCCGGCTTTTTTTCTGGCGGGCTCGAATTCGTCGCCTGACTGCCATTGGACCAGGGCGGGTTGCGATGCGGCTTGCCGACCCAGGTCGTAACCGAACTGGGCGACTTTTGCCGGGCCGGTGAAGTCCATCTCGGGGCGGTATTCATCGCTGGGCTGGTGATAGTGATGCTCGACGTAGTCTTTGGCTTGGGCTCGGCCCCAGGCTTCGTCGTGGCCTTTGAATTTCATTCCTTCGCTGATTGAAAACGAGGGAATGCCTACGCGAGCCAAGCTGAAATGATCAGAGCGGTAGTAGTGACCGGCTTCCGGTTGTGCGTCCTCGCGAATGGCCAAGCCATATTTCTGAGCGGTCTTTTCCACTTGCGGATAAAACGTGGTGCGCTCCGCGCCGCTGATTTCTATCTCTTCAGGGTCGCCGATGGGAGCGACGGCGTCGTAATTTAAATCCAAGGTTACTTTTCCGACTGGAGTTGCGAAATGCTTGCCGAGAAATTCTGAGCCGAGCAGGCCTTGTTCTTCGGCGGTGACTGCGGCGAATAAAATCGATCGCGGCGGGGCTTGCTGACCTTGCTGATCTGACCGCGACCAGGCGCGGGCCAATTCCAGAAGGATGCCGCAGCCGGTGGCGTTGTCTACCGCACCGTTGTAAATATTGTCGTCCTTCGCGCTGGTGTCGATGCCCAAGTGGTCGTAGTGGGCGGTGTACATCACGGTTTCGTCGCGACGAGCGGGGTCGCCGCCTGGAAGCATGGCGAGAACGTTCCTGGAATTAAATGGACGGACGGTGCTGACGATGTGGGCTTTCAGGCGCACCGGTAATTCGACCGGTTTGAAATCGCGCGATTGGGCTTGCTGAAACATCTTGTCGATGTCCATTTGCGACATAGCCGCCAATTTTTTGGCCACGTCGAGTTGAATCCAGGACGCGCCTTGCAAATGCGGGGTGCCATCCAGGCGGAGATAGGATTTGTCTTTACCGTTCGAATTGCGCACAACTTCCCAGCCGTAGCTGGCCAGATCGCGGCGATGAATGATGAGTGTGGCGACCGCGCCGTGGCGCGCGGTTTCTTCATATTTGTAGGTCCACCGGCCGTAGTAGGTGAGCGCTTTGCCTTTGAAAAACTTGGGATCGTCGGAAGTGGGCTCGTTGACGAAAAGCACCGCCACTTTTCCTTTCAGGTCGACGCCTTTGTAGTCGTCCCACTGATATTCAGCCGCGGTGATTCCGTAACCCACAAAAACGATGGGGGCGTCAATGTCCACGACGTCTGTTTGGGTCTCGTTGTGGATGACAAAATCGTCGAGATTTTTCAGTTGCAGCGGCTCGCCGTTTTTGGGTACGAGCGAAGCAGTTGTGTCTGGCAGGGTGGTGATGCTGACCATGGGAACTTCCTGGAAGTAGCTGCCTTGATCGCCTGCTGGTTTGAGGCCGTCCAATGCGAATTGAGTGGCAATGTATTCGGCGGCGATGTCGCTGCCGCGCTGGCCCATGCCGCGCCCTTCGAGCAGGTCGCTCGAGAGAAACTTAACGTGGGCGCGAATTTTTTCCGGGTCGACTCTCTCTGGAAGGGGAGTCTGGGCGGTAACGTAAGCGCCGCTGGCCGCCACTAAAATCACAACTGCAATGATCGATTTCCGCATGGGTCCCCTGTGATGTTGTTATTTGTCTTGCGCTGCTATTATTTTTTGGTGCGCTCTTTCAGCAAGCCCTTCAACTCCGCCATGAATTCCTGCACATCTTTAAAATCCATGTAGACGGATGCAAAGCGCACGTAGGCCACCTTATCGAGTTTTTTCAGGCCACGCATGATCATCTCCCCAATTTCCGAGGTGGTTAGCTCACGCTCGGTGGCTTCGTGTACGACTCCTTCGATCTCGTCCACGATGGCTTCCAATTTCGGGGTGGCTACTGGGCGCTTCTCGCAAGCCTTCAGCAGGCCCTGCAAAATTTTCTGGCGCTCGAAGCGCTCCCTGCGTCCGTCTTTCTTGGCGACCATGTAGGGAATTTCGTCGATGCGTTCGTAGGTGGTGAATCTGCGGGCGCATTTGAGGCATTCGCGGCGCCGGCGGATGGTATCACCGGCGCGGCCTTCGCGTGAATCGATCACCTTATCGTCAATGTGGGCGCAGAAAGGGCACTTCACTCGGAGCATCTCCTGTCAGTTAGGCAAGGATAAAACCAATTGATATTTCTGACTTCGCGAAAAATTTGGTCTTCCTCATTCGCTTGGGCTTATTGTAACGAGCTTATTCCAAGCGCTCATTTCAACGTGACGGCCGCTACTTTTTTTTCTTCCGCGGCCATGCGTTTCAGCTCGCGGAGGCCCCAGCCTTCGTGAATCAACATGGGGACGCCTAGTATGCCGCAACCGGCGAAGGTTATGGCCCACAGCACCATGGAGGCTGCTACGGCGGGTTCTCTTTCTACTCCAAAAATCGCTGTGTATGCAATGATGGCGCCCGCCTGCGAGCCGCCGCCAATGCCCGGCAACTGAATGGTCGAGCCCACCAGAGTAAACGCAAGGACTAGCAAGGAGTCGGCCAGCCCGAGGGTGTGGAGCGTTCCTGTGAAACTGTGGGAGACCCAGTAATACACGAGGCAGACGACGAACCAGTGCAATCCGGAATAAACGGTCGCCAGAATCAAATCTTTCCACGTGCGGATGGTTTGCACGCCGCGCACGAAGCCGAGCACGACGCCCGCCAAGGAGCTACGCCAGCCGCCGGCCTGAATTACGGCTTGCAGGCGGGGCTCGAGGAGAGCGGTACCGTGAAGGCGTAAATAGATGAGCAATGCGGTGGCGACCAGCACGCCCGCGAACAAAATTGTGCCGGTGGTTTTCGCGGCGGTTTCCAGTTCACTGGCTATTTCACCAGAATGCGGACGCATACCGAAGAGGACCAGCCCTATCGCAGAGATCACAGCGACACTGGCCATATCGAAAATGCGCTCGAGGACGTAGATACCGAAGGTGTCGGCGATGGGGAGGTCCTGTTTTTTTGCCAGCAGTAGCGGTCTGACGGGCTCGCCTGCGCGGCCCAATAGAAAAATGGCGGCGAACCCGGCTAACGTGAGCTTATAAATTTGCCAAAAATTTGTTTTGCCGATGTTGCGCTGGAAGACTTGCCAGCGCAGGGAGCGGATGCCGTAGCAGGAATAAATGGCCACCATGGCTAGGATGATGTAATAGGGATTGGCGTCGCGCACAGCGTCGAGCAATTTGGAGCCGCTGAAGGTGGCGAGGTGCAGGAGACTGATCGCTTGATACGCGATAATGCCGAAGGCCAGCAATCCAAGCACGACCAATATGGTTTTCCTGGATAGCGAACGCATGTGCCATGAGCCTACTGGGGGTATGTAGACTCGTCAAGTTTGTCGGCAACCGTGGCGTAATGCCGTGTAGACGCGGACAACAAATTACATTCCTGGTTGAATTAGCGGGCACACAGAAGGAGGGAGGGATTATGCAGGAAGCTATTTTGAAGCGATTCGAGAATCCGGATGAGGTGCGCGTTTTCGACAAGGGGCGGTTTGAGATTGTTCATATTGGCGGATTGACGATTGGACGGGCGAGTTACGAACCTGGATGGAAGTGGTCGCAGGACGTTGCTCCTCTGGTTGGCACGCCACTGTGAAGTGGAACATGTGGGGCTAGTTGTTTCAGGGCACGCGGTGGCCGCGTTTGCCGATGGAAGGCAGACGGAATTGACACCGGGAAATTTGTTTTACATTCCGCCGGTGGCGCATGACAGTTGGGTGGTTGGCGATGAGCCTTACGTGTCGCTACATTTTATGGGGGCCGGGCACTACGCGAAATAGCGCAAGGGCTGCAAACTTTTACCAATCGGAAGTGTGAATTGGACGTACTATGAGTCTTATGAAGGAAGTCGTCGGCAGTGCGCATAATTTAATTATTTTCCTGTGCCTGGCGGCTGCTTTGTTGGGGGCCTTAGCGACGCCTGTCGCTACGCTGGTTTTAGAATTACTTGTTCCTGAGTGGTTCCTTTTTGCGTTTGTTGTTGTTGCTGTAATCTCGTCGCGAAAAGATACCTGGATTCCGCAGCTCGCTCCGGCGCTTTCTGTTTTCTCTCCGCGGCCTCCCCCGATTCAGTAGCTCTCTGCACCCGCAGTTAACCGCTCAGCAAAATTGAAAGCTTCTCGCGCGTGATCGCGCCACTGCGATCTCGCATACACCCTGTAATGCCTGCGTTCGTTCGAGGAAAAAAATGAGATTTAAATTGTTCATGCGCAGAATTGTTATGGCGTTCATGCTGGGGGGATATTCGGTGCTGGGCGTAGGAATGAGCCGAGAAAAAATCGCATCGTTGATGCACGCTAGGAATCAATCGAACGTCGAAATATCAGTTTTTGAAGATGACGGCGAGGGGATCTAAAAGAAATTCGCACCGAACCTGGCGGTGGTTAAATCATCGAATTCACATCTAGTTCAAACTTTTTGGCTCCCCGCCTCGTAGTGTTGCTTGGGGCCATGCGCTAGAATTCAAACCCAAGACCCACGTTGTAAATCGAGCGTGGGGCACCCTCCGCATGACGTACATTTGCGTATGTCAAATCAAGAACGGGCTCTAATCAAGATTGAGAGGCATGCATGCGACTCGTGGTGGAGAACCTTAGTAAGGAATATCGTGGCGGGGCGCAGCGTGTGCGAGCGCTTAGCAGCGTTCAATTTTCGCTCGGGCCTGGGGTACTCGGGCTGCGGGGTCCGAATGGCGCGGGTAAATCCACGCTGATGCGTGACGCTCACGCAACTGGCCGCACGCGCAACTCATCTGGCGTTTTGTTTCGATGCTCGCCGCCGAATTGAAGCTCATGTTGAATGGACAAAAATGGTGGTGGTATGTGGTGGCCACGGCCTTGGCGATTGCGTCGGCAGCGGTTCCCTCAGCAGATGCGCGCGGCATACTTCTGGCATGCGCTTGGATTTGGCCGGTGTGGCTGTGGTCTTCGATGGGTGTGCGCGACAGACGCGATCAGACGTATCAACTTATTTTTTCCGCGCCGCATCCGATCAGCCGGCAACTGCCCGCGACTTGGTTGGCGGGGTTCTTGTGGCCTTACTCGCTGGCGGTGGATTCGGGTTGAGAAACTTACACACAGGAAATATTCGCGGAGTGCTGGCATGGTTGGTGGGCGCGCTGTTCACTCCGACGTTGGCATTGGCGCTGGGCGTTTGGAGCGGGACGGGCAAGCCGTTTGAAATTTTGTACACCTTGTTGTGGTATGTGGGCCCTATGCATGCAATTCCCCAACTTGATTTCATGGGCTCGGCTGCGGGCACTTCTGCGATTCGGTATCCAGTGATTTATCTGGCGCTCGCGGGAGTTTTCGGCGTAGCCGCATTGGCGGGCCGACCACGGCAACTTCACTTGAACAACCCCTCAATTAGTCACCATTCAAGTCACCCAGTAGCTCGGTATTGACTTAAGTCGGTTTGACATAACGATACGAAGCGTATTGAATTGTGGCCACTGACTTTTGGTTGGCTGGGGGATTCCATGAGCGTCCGCAAGCGTTCTGCGCTGAAATGCAGCTTTTGGTGGTTTAGTTGGGCTCGATTTGCGCGTTTAGCGCTGTTTATGACGATGAGTTGGATTCAGCCGACGCGCGGTCAAGTGGCTGCGACCATCAAAGGAATGGTAACGGACTCATCAGGAGCGCCGGTAGCATCGGCCGCGGTGACCGCGAAGAACACTGAAACCGGAGCGTCGCGAACGGCCACGACTGATGATGCGGGACGCTATCAGATTGTTTCGCTGGCGATTGGTCCGTATGAAGTCTCAGTGAGCAAGAGCGGCTTCCAGGAAGCGATCAGGAGCGGAATCCGGCTGGTGGTAGGACAGGAAGCGGCCGTAGATCTCACGCTACAGGTGAGCGCGGTGACGGCCGAAGTGCGAGTGTCTGAAGATGCTCCGCTGGTGAGTCCTACTACGCAAGATATTTCCGGGCTGGTTGGCGAGCAGCAGGTGAAAGACCTGCCTCTTAATGGACGCAGCTACGATTTGTTGCTGCCGCTCAACCCCGGCATTGTGAATTTTACCTCACTAAAAACTGGGGGGACAGGAATCTCGAATTCCACCACCGCGAATAACTTCGCGGTTTCCGGGAACCGGCCGCAGCAAAATCTTTTTTTGCTGAATGGAGTGGAATATACCGGGGCCGCGGAGAACAACATGCAGCCGGGGGGGACGAGCGGCATGCTTCTTGGTGTCGACGCGGTGCGCGAATTTAATGTGCAACGCGATTCTTACGGCGCGGAATTTGGCAAACACCCGGGGGGGCAAGTGGTGATCCTGACGCAATCGGGATCGAATGAATGGCACGGGGCGGCATTTGAGTTTCTGCGTAATAACGCGCTGGACGCGCCAAATTTCTTCGACCAGGGAGACGCTCCGCCATTCCAGCGGAACCAGTTTGGTGGTTCGATGGGAGGCCCGCTCCAGAGGGACAAAACATTTTTGTTCGCGAACTACGAGGGATTTCGCCAACACCTGCACCAGACTTCCGCAACGTTTGTTCCAGACGCGGCTTCCCGCGCCTCAGCGGTGGCAAGCGTCAAACCGCTGCTGAAGTTGTGGCCGACCCCGCCCGCAGGCGCTCCGGATTTCAGCGGCATTGCCGAAGTATTCGGCAGCCCGCTGCAAACGGTGCGCGAGGATTTTGGCACGGTGCGGGTGGATCATACGTTCTCTTCGCGGGATACGTTTTCGGGAATTTACACTGTTGATGACGGCGACGATTTCACGGCAACTCCTCTTGATCCCTTTAGCAGCGACGTAGTTGCGCTGCGCGAGCAGGTGGTGTCTTTCGAGGAAACGCATGTGTTCTCGCCGTCGTTGGTGAACACCGCAAGGGTCGGATTCTCGCGCGCTGAATATTTCTTTACCGGAGAGCCGACGCCGGGAACGCCAGCGGCGAGCGTGCCGGGATTTCTTGTGGAGCTTCCGGTTGGAGCGGTGGTGGTGGGAGGAAGTGCGGCGTCCAATCCGCAAGCACAGCTCGGGCTGGCCGGCAGCAACAATGGCAGCAACTTGAGGATTGCGCGAAATTTATATACGTATGAGGATCACCTGACAATGACGCGCGGACGTCACCAGCTGGAATTTGGTGGATGGTTCCAGCAATTTCAATCCAACGAGACGATTGCGCTAAGCCAATTCGGGCAAGCGACTTTCACCAGCCTGCAGACGTTTTTGAAGGGTACGATTTCCAACTTTTTGTTCGATCCAGCGCCCACAGAATTAAATTGGCGCTCGTCGTTTGGAGCGTGGTTCGTGCAAGACACGTTCCGGATTGGTCCAAGGCTAACGGTTACGCTAGGTTTTCGAGACGAGTTTTCAACAGGTTGGAATGAAGCCCATAGCCGGGCTTCGAACTACACATTTTCAAATGGAATCATTTCCACGAATCCGCGCATCGGAACTTCGTTGTTCACCGTAAACAATGCAAAATTCTTGCCGCAGCCGCGCGTCGCGGTAGCGTGGAGTCCAATGAGCGACGGTACGGTAATTCGCGCAGGATTCGGCATGTATAACGATCTTCAAGATGCTTTGGGATATCGCGCTGATCAGAACGCGCCCACCAATCCGACCTATACGACGCCGTTAGCGGTTTCGCAACTCCCGATCAATCCGGGAGGACCATTTCCCGCCACCGTGAAGCTCATTCCCGGAGGCGTGCAGCCGGACATGAAAACACCGACGCTGATTTCTTATTCGTTGCGAGTGCAGCAGCAGCTTTCGCCGAACACCTCTCTGACGGTGGGATATGTCGGGAGTCATGGGTACCACGAAATTATCGGAATCGACGCGAATGAGCCTTTTCCGGTGATTTGTCCGGCAGCGCCGTGCCCGGCGACCTATCCCGCAACTTTTCCTGCAGGGATAGCAGGTACGCCGGTGCCGGCGGGCGCGTATTTCGTGTCTACGACAACAAAAGCTAATCCGGTTCTCGCGAATACCTGGACGTATTTTTCGGAGGGAGTTAGTTCTTACAACGCGCTGCAGGTGGATTTGAATCGGCGGTTCAGCGGAGGTTTAACGCTGCGTGGCGTTTACACATTTTCTAAAGTTTTGGACGATGGAGATTCCGTAAATGCGACGACGTCGGGCGGCGGACCGGCGCTGGCGTCGAATCCTTTCAGTCTGCGTTCCGATAAGGGTCGCGGAAGTTTCGACGTTACGCATATTGGCGTGGCAAACATAACGTATGCGCTGCCGATTGGGCGCGGAGGGCGTTTTTTCAGCGATGGAGAGGGTTTCGCAAACAGGCTGATCAACGGTTGGACGGTCAATTCGATCGTGACATTGCAGACCGGTTTTCCGTTTTCGCCGCAGCTCAGCTACAACCCTTCGAATAATGGGGACACGCGAAATCCGGTGCGGCCTTTCGCGAACCCCGGTTTCAGCGGGCCAATAATCATTGGAAATCCGAGCAAGTGGTTTAACCCCAATGCGTTTTTAGCTCCCAGCAATATCCCGGCAAACGGGGGATTTTACGGGAATGTCGGTAGGGATACGCTGGTCGGGCCGGGGTTGGCAACCTGGGATTTTTCCGCATTGAAAGACACGCGAATCACGGAGCGTTTGAATATTCAATTCCGCGCTGAAATTTTTAATCTTTTGAATCGGGCAAATTTCAATTTGCCCAATGCGGTGGTGTTCACGCCGTCGGGGGTCTCGCCAACGGCTGGGGCGATTACCAGCACGTCGACTACTTCGCGCCAGGTGCAATTCGGATTGAAGTTGCTTTGGTGAACTGCAATTTGAGAATTTTGATTTTCGGGCGAGTTTAGCCGCCGCCCACGAAGTCAATTTCATAGCGGTCACCGGGTTGAATGGCGGTATTGGGCCACCGCGGACGCGGGAGGATTTCGAGCTTGCGTTAGTAAAGCCGAAACAACACTTCGATGGTGATCCAACCAGCTATGGGATGATGAGCGGCGTCTCGAGCGGGATTGAAGCGCCAGCCGCGAACCGTTTCCAAGCTGCGCTCGTCCAGACCCATGCCAAGCCCCTTGGTCAAGCGAACCTGGGCGGCGCGTCCATCTGCTGCCACGAGCACTTCGAGTGTCACACTTCCCTGCAGTTTCGACGCGCGTGCTTCGTCGGTGTACTGCGGATTCGGACAGTACACGCAACTGGGTCTGGAGAATCCAGCGTGATACGGAGCACTGGAAAACCCCTCACCAACGGGGCCATTGCCGCCGTCCCCTACCGTATCGCCTTTACCATTGCCAATCGTGTTCCCTGTCCCCGGTCCAGCGGAATCGGTTTTCTCTTTCATCCATGGCAGGCCGATGTCGTCAACGGTGCTGAGTACAGCAGGCGCGTCAGGCTCGAGGATTGTCGGCGGCACAGCGAGTCGCGGATCTATCTTCTGCGGAAGCGCAGGCTTCAACAACTGGATAGACGAAAGCGCTGGTGGATGGCCGGAGGTCGCGGGAAGCGGATCGCGATTACCGCCACTGCCGGAGCCACTGGACGGATCACGGCCGATAAGCTGGCGCAAAAGCTCTGGGGAGAGGGGTGTTAGTTGACGCGAAGACTCGCCTGCTGTTGTACGCGGTGGTTTTTGCGCGGACGGATGAACAGCCCAAATGGCCAACGCCGAAATTATTGCGGCATGTGTAAGCATGGAACCATATTGCGCGCGACCAAGCCGCGATCCTCTGCGAAAGTCCACGAGATGGAGAGGCGCGCCATTGGCGCTCGAAAGGCTCAAGCCCGTGCGGTGAGTGAGCTGTTGCGCATTGCTGCAAACGCGAGACAGCCAGGATTCGCTCGAGTTTTGAGATGCGGTACTGAAGCGCGGCAGGAAGTCGGGCATGGGTGGACCTCGATGACCGCCTCAATTTCTGCGTCTCACCGATGCGAGGCGGCGTTGATGTGCACTGAGAACGCAATGCGCGCTTCGAGGGTTGCCTTCAAAAGGCAGTAAATTCGTCTTGGATACAGTTGAGTCGCGAAGAAAGCTAGCCGCCGCCTACGAAGTGGACGATTTCGTAGCGGTCGCCGGGTTGAATGGCGGTATTGGGCCACTGTGGGCGCGGGAGGATTTCGAGGTTGCGTTCGACGGCTACGCGTCCGGCGGGGAGATTCAAGTCGCGCAGTAAATCGGCGACGGTGGCGCCTTGAGGGGTTTCGCGGCGCTCTCCATTGACAATGATGGCGTGAGACGCTTCCATCTTTCAATTCTACCTTACAGAATTCATTTTTGTGGGGAAGCTGGCGGGTTGTAGCGAACCTGGCGGCCGTCTTGTGGCTAAGCGACTGGAACGCGTTGACGAACACTCAATTTGAAACGCACGATGGCTTTCGCTGGGCCGTGTGCGGCTTCGATTAGCAAGGAGGAGTTGGGATCGCTCAAGCGCGGCATGTCGAAGGTGAGGTGCGCTTCACCGGTGGCGGCTGATTCGATGCTGAAATTGGCGGGCTCGGCGGCGCCGAATACCGATACATTGATTTTAGCGCCGGAGACTGCCTGGGCTTGCGCACCGGTGACACGCAATTGCAGAGTGACGCGCTTGCCAGCGAGCCAGGTTTTGGGGTTGAGCAATTCGATGCGCAGAGATTCAGCGGGAGCGGCGTATTTTGTCGATGGCTGCGAAGTAACGGTTTTAGTCGGCGCAGGCACTGATGGCATGGGAGCAGGCAGATGGAGCGTACCAGCACGAATCTCTTCGAGCACCTGACGATGTTGTTCATCGACGCGCAGCTTGAGGGCTTTTTCGCGGTCGGCATTAAGGGGTAAGAGGTCGAGATAATTATTGGTGCGGCGATGAAGAACGCGGCCACCGGCGTAAACGGTGGTGTCGATCAGCGCGCTGGCAGCGCCGGCGTCTTCGGTTTGCACGTGAAACTTTTGGGCGCCGACGCTAACATTTGTGTTATGACCGAAGATCATAGCGATAGGCCCCGATGGACGCGCGGCAGAGCATGAACGCGAATGAGCACTATTATAGAGGTTCTCACCGTGGATTTGACCGAGCGGTAGTCGAGTCGTTATTATAGCGTTTCGCTTATGGGCGGTTCCGACCTACATAGTTACGCTCCACTTCTGGTACACCTGCTGATCGCGGCGGCTCTCGCCGGTATGTTGACGGCTGTTTCGGTATTAATTGGCTGGCGGCGGCCAAGCCGCGTAAAACAAGAACCCTATGAATGCGGAGTGCCCCCAACGGGAGACGCACGCGAACCGTTTTCGGTGCGATTTTATCTGGTGGCCATGGTTTTTATTTTGTTCGACGTGGAAGCGATTTTTCTGTATCCCTGGGCTTACATTTTTCGCAGCTTGCGGTGGTATGGATTCGCAGAGATGATGATTTACATCGCCATCCTGCTGGTCGGTTACCTGTATCTCTGGAAAAAAGGCGCGCTGGACTGGCAAAAATAACTACTTGTAAATAAAACGGGCGCACGGGATTAAAAGCTTTGACGGAGAATTCCAACCAAAACGCTAATGTTGTAGGCGGACGCTTGTCGTCGATCGAGCACTTGCGCGCGTGGGATAAGAACGCCGTTGTGGAAGTGGTGGAATATCGCGGCGAAACGACGGTTGTAGTGCCGCGCGAATTGTTGCGGGCTACCGCGGCGCGCTGCCGCGACGCTGCTTCGATGCAATTTAATTTGCTGACTGATGCGACCTGCCTGGATCGCCACCCGTATGAGCCGCGATTCGAAGTGGTTTATCAACTGGTGTGTATTTCGCGGCGCGAAAAATTGCGATTGAAAGTGCGCTTGTCCGGAAAAGATCCGGTTCTGGATTCGCTGGTGCCGGTGTGGCCGGGCGCGAACTGGCTGGAGCGCGAGATTTTCGATTTATTCGGGATTCATTTCAACGAGCATCCGGACTTGCGGCGCATTGTGCTCCCGGATGACTGGGAAGGTTATCCGCTGCGGCGGGATTATCCGGTGGAGGGCTACCGGGATATTCCGGTGATGCCGCTGGGCTTCACGAAGACATCCATATGACCACGGTAGAAACGGCAGTCGGCCAAGCGAAAACGATGGTCCTTAATATGGGACCGCAGCACCCGTCGACGCACGGGGTGTTACGCATTTTGCTGGAGCTGGATGGCGAGACAGTGGTGAAGGCCGTTCCCGATTGCGGATATCTGCATACCGGGATTGAGAAATCGTGCGAAGACAAAACGTATTCGCAGGCCATTACGTTGACGGACCGGATGGATTATTTGAATCCGTTGGGAAATAACCTGGTTTATTGCATGGCGGCGGAGAAGCTACTCAACCTGGAAGTACCCAAGCGCGCGCAATACATCCGGGTCATGATGGTGGAGCTGCAGAGAATTTCTTCGCACCTGGTGTGGTTGGGGACGCATGCGATCGATTTAGGGGCGATGTCGGTGTTTTTGTATTGCTTCCGCGAGCGCGAAGAGATTTTGAAGATTTTTGAAATGTTCGCCGGGCAGCGAATGATGACCAGCTACATTCGCATTGGCGGAGTGGCATTGCAGCCGCCGGCGGGTTGGCGTCAAGCGATCGAGCGATTTTTGAAGTATATGCCGAGCCGCGTGGATGAATACGAAACACTGCTGACGGAAAACCGCATCTGGATGGGGCGCACGAAAAATATTGGATATATCAGCGCGGAAGATGCGATTGCGTTGAGCATGACCGGGCCGACGATTCGCGCGGCGGGCGTGGCGTACGATAATCGCAAATTGTTTCCGTATTCGAGTTATGACGAATTTGAGTTTGATGTGCCTACGCGCACGGATTCCGATTGCTTCGCGCGATACATGATCCGAGTGGCGGAGATGCGCGAAAGCCTGAAGATCGTACGGCAGGCACTGGACAAAATTACGGATGACGGCGCGATTAAGGCCGAGGCGCCGGGAATCGTGCCCCCAGCGCGCGAGAAGATGAAGACGGAGATGGAGGCGCTGATTTATCACTTCAAAATTTTTACGGAAGGATTTTCGCCCCCGGCTGGAGAAGCGTTTGTAACGGTGGAATCTCCGCGCGGCGAGCTGGGGTGTTTTATTGCCAGCGACGGATCGCCAAAGCCGCTACGGGTGCACTTCCGTGCGCCATCGTTCATAAATTTGCAGGCTCTGCCGAAATTGGTAGAAGGACAACTGATTTCGGATGTGATTGCTTGCATCGGGACGATCGATATTGTGCTGGGCGAGGTGGATCGCTAGATGGCACTGCAAATGTCCCCGGAATTAACCGCGCGATTCGAACGGCTGCAGAATGCGTATCCGGTGAAGCGCAGCGCGCTGATTCCCATGCTGATGTATGCGCAGGATGAGTTTGGGTATATCAGCAATGAGGTGATTGCGGAAATTGCGGCGCGGCTGGAGTTGCGCACCGTGCAGGTCGAGGAGACGCTCGAGTATTACTCGATGCTACATCGCAAGCCGATGGGGAAATATCACGTGCAGGTGTGCACCAATGTGGCGTGCATGCTGCGCGGCGGAAATGAATTGCTGGACCGCGCGAAGAAGCGGCTGGAGATCGGCCATAAGGAAGTCACGAAGGACGGAATTTTCTCGCTGGAAGAAGTGGAATGCATCGGGGCTTGCACCGGGGCGCCAGCGCTGCAGATTAATTATGATTTTTACGAGAACCTGACGCCTGCCACCTTCGATCGGCTAATCCAGGAATTGGACTACGGCAGGAAAGCTGAGCCGGTGTCGGTTATTTCCGGCGCGCTCCATCCGCGAGAAGAGGGCGAGATTCCAGTGATCAGCAAGCGCTGGGGCATTGAAAACTCGACGAAGATTGACGTGTTTTTGCAGAACGGCGGTTACCAAGCACTGGACAAAGCCCTGAAGCAGATGACGCCGGAATCGATCATCGATGAGGTGAAAAAATCGAATCTGCGCGGGCGGGGCGGCGCGGGATTTCCGACGGGGATGAAGTGGTCGTTTGTGCCCAAGGATTCGCCAAAAGCAAAATACGTGATTTGCAACGCGGACGAGTCCGAGCCGGGAACTTGTAAGGATCGCCCGCTGATGGAAATGGATCCGCACCAGCTGATTGAGGGCATGGTGATTGCGGGGCGCGCGATTGGTTCGCACCAGGGCTTCATTTATATTCGCGGAGAATATCGCTACGTGCTGGATATCGTCCAGGGCGCGATCACCGAAGCGTACGAGCGCGGATACCTGGGCAAGAATATTCTCGCGTCGGGATTCGATTATGATTTGCTGATTCACACTGGCGCGGGCGCGTATGAGTGCGGCGAAGAATCGGCGTTAATGGAATCGCTGGAAGGCAAACGGGGATATCCGCGAATCAAGCCTCCCTTCCCTGCTGTCGTTGGGCTCTACGGCTGCCCGACAATTATTAATAATGTGGAGACGTTGAGCGCCGTGCCTGCAATTATTCTGGGCGGCGGCGAAGCGTACGCAAATCTAGGGACGCCGAAAAATGGCGGCACGCGGCTGCTGTGCGTCGCGGGACATATCAACAAGCCGGGGATTTATGAAATTCCACTGGGCATGAACATGAAGGAATTTATTTATGGCATGACCGGCGGAATTAGCGGCGGCAAAAAATTGAAAGCGGTGATACCGGGCGGCAGTTCGTGTCCGCTGCTGACTGCTGATGAGATCGATATTCCGATGGATTACGACTCGGTGGCGAAAGCAGGGTCCATGCTGGGGTCGGGCGGCATGGTGGTGATGGACGAAGATACCTGCATGGTGGATATGGCGCGGCGGATTATGCATTTTTACGCGCATGAATCGTGCGGGTGGTGCATTCCGTGCCGCGAAGGCACGACGTGGCTGCGTAAGATGCTGGAACGACTGCACGCAGGATACGGGCGCGAGCAGGACATTGATATGCTCAGCGAGCTCTCTAAGAATATTTTAGGGCGAAGTTTCTGCCCGCTTGGCGATGCCGCGGCGATGCCGACGATCAGTATTGTGCAGAAGTGGCGCAACGAATTTGAAGATCATCTCCATGGGCGTTGCGCGTATAAATCCGCCGAGGCGGTGCTGGCTGGTTCTCGATAGACGAATGACCTTACTCAATGGCTGACCAAAAACTTATCACGCTGAAGATTAATGACCAGGACGTGCGAGTGTCGCCCGGGACGCTAGTGATTGAAGCGACTCGACGCATTGGCACGGAGGTGCCGTCGTTCTGCTACTACCCGGGATTGTCGTTGCAGGCGGCTTGCCGCATGTGCCTGGTGGAAGTGGAGAAGATGCCGAAGCTGCAGACGGCATGCACGTTGGTGGCGACGGAAGGCATGATCGTGCGCACCAATACCGAGCAGGTGCGTAACGCGCGGAAGTACATGCTGGAATTTTTGCTGACCAATCACCCGCTGGATTGTCCGGTATGCGACAAGGGCGGCGAGTGCGAACTGCAGGACATGGTTTTTCGCTACGGCGCGGATACCAGCAGGTTCATCGAGGAAAAAATTCACCGACCGGAAGAAAAGTGGTCGGAGCTGGTGTACTACGATGCGCCGCGTTGCATTTTGTGTTTCCGGTGCGTGCGCGTTTGCGATGAAGGCATGGACGTGAAGGCGCTGGGGGTTGGGATGCGCGGCGCGAACAGCGTGATTATTCCGAATCGCGGAGATCACCTGGACTGCGAAGAATGCGGGATGTGCATTGATATTTGTCCGGTGGGCGCGCTGACCAGCGGGACTTACAGGTATAAGACGCGGCCGTGGGAGATGAAGTATGCGCCGACGATCTGCACGCATTGTTCGAATGGCTGCAAGACTACGTTGAGCGTGCGAAATCACGAGATCATGCGTTCGAACAACCGGGATCTTTCCGGGATTAATAAAGACTTTTTGTGCGTGAAGGGGCGGTTCGGGTTTGATTTCACGAAGCATCCGGAGCGCGTGAAGCAGCCGTTGCTGCGGCGCGGCAGCGAGCTTTATCCCGTTTCGTGGGAAGAGGCGGCGCAGGCGGCGGCGACGAAACTCAAGAACGTTTTTGATAAGGGCGGGAAAGATTCGATCGGATTTATCGGCTCGAACCGCACGTCGAACGAAGAAAATTATTTGTTTCAGCGACTGGCACGGCAAACATTTGGAACCAATAATGTGGATCATCACCGCACCGTGGACTACACCGGGCTGGTGACCGCGCTGGGCGACCGCGCGCATGATTCGATGCTGACGATGGAACAGTTGCATGAATCGAAAGCGGTGCTGGTGATTGGAAACGATCCGACCAATCAGAATCCCCTGGTGGCGTGGCAGATTCGTTCGGGGATACGGCACTTTGGGACGAAGCTTTTCGTTATTAATGCGCACGAGATCAAGTTGACGCGCAAGGCCACGCAGTTTGTGAAGATTCAGGCCGGGCACGAAGGCGCTGCGCTCGGTTATCTGGCGCATGAGCAAGGAAATCTCGCGCCGGGACTCGTGGAGCAGTTGGTGCAGTTGAAGGCGGCGCTGGAAGCGGAGTCGGATGTCGCGATTGTTTTTGGGGAAGAAGTTTCGGGCGCGGCGATTGGGCTGCTTGTGAATTTTGGTTCGAAGCTGCCGGGCAAGACTCGCTACATGGCTCTGGGCGATTATGCGAATTCGCGCGGTGCGGCGGATATGGGCGTGCTGCCGGACCGACTGCCGGGATACGCGTACACCGATAATGCCGCGGCTCGGGAGAAGCTAGAGGAAATCTGGGGCGGGGTGATTCCGTCGCACGCGGGAATGACCACGCCGCAGATGGTGGAAGCGGCACAATCCGGAAAATTGAAAGCGTTGTACGTGATGGGCGCGAATCCGCTGGCGCATTTTGGGGCGCTGGGCGCGGGGCGCGGGCAACTGGAGTTGCTAATCGTGCACGAAATGTTTTTGACGGAGACCGCGAAACAGGCAGACATTGTTTTTCCCGCGGCGTCGGCTTACGAGAAGGACGGCACAGTAACGAATACGGCGGGCGAAATACAGATGCTGCGCAAAGGCGTAGAGATTATGGGGACGCGCTCGGATTTTGATTTGCTGCGCATCGTGTCCCATCAAATGGACCGGCTGGGACTGGGGAAAGCGTTTCACTACAAGTCGCCGGCGGCGGTTTTTGAGGAGATTCGCAAAACGGTGCCGGGTTACAGCGTGCAGCCGGGGGCGTTATTGGAGGGTGCAGCCGAGCCCACGCGTTTGGGCTTCAGCAGAAATGGCCACGCGTCGTATGACGTCCCGGTGGGATTGATCCGCTCGGCGCACGACACGCTATTTACCAGCGGTACGCTGGGGAGATTTTGCACCATGATGGAATCTCTGCCGGAAGCGGCGGAGACGGAAGTCACCTCGTGAACGCTTTTCTATACGCCAATGCGTGGCTGATTATTACGGTTGTGAAAGTGGCGCTGCTGCTTTTTATTGTGCTGACCGTGAACGCGTATCTCACATGGTTTGAGCGCAAAGTAGTGGCGCATATTCAATCGCGATGGGGACCCCACCGGGTTGGACCGCACGGGTTGCTACAGCCGATGGCGGACGGGCTGAAATTTTTATTTAAGGAAGACCCGACTCCCGCGGGAGTGGATCGCTTTGTTTATTTTCTGGCGCCGCTTTTAGCGCTCGCGCTGGCGCTGACTTCGATTGCGATTATTCCGTTTGGACCGGATCCGCTGCCCTGGAAAATATTGGGCCAGACCATTTATCTGGGGATTTTGCCGCCGAACGTGAACATCGGGATCTTAGCCTTATTCGCGATTACCGCGCTGGGTGTGTATGGAGTGGCGCTGGCGGGGTGGTCATCAAACAGCAAGTATCCATTGCTGGGCGGCCTACGCAGCTCGGCGCAGATGATCAGTTATGAATTGGCGCTGACGCTTTCCGTGGTGGGCGTGCTGCTGATCGCGGGTAGTTTTAATTTGACGGAAATAATCAATGATCAGACCAGCCGGTATGGAATTATGGGCTGGAACATCTTTCCGCAATTACTGGGTTTCATTTGCTTTTTTATCGCGGCGGTGGCGGAAACGAATCGCGTGCCGTTCGATTTGCCCGAAGCGGAATCGGAACTGGTGGCTGGATTTCACACCGAATACGCCAGTTTTAAGTTCGCGATGTTTTTTATCGCGGAGTACACCAGCATGATTACGGTGTCGTGCTTGTGTGCGATTTTGTTTTTTGGCGGCTGGTTGTCTCCCTTCCCTGCTACGTGGACGTGGACATATTATTTGCCGACTGTATTGCTGCTGCCGGCGGGTTTGTGGGTGATCTGGGACGGGCTGCGCTACGAAACGATTTTTGGCAAGGTGATTTTGCCAGGGATTGGCGCAGTTATGTGCATCCTGGCGATCGCACTAGTGATTTTCCCGGGAGTGAATAATTACATTCAGGCGCCGTTCTGGCTGCTGTCGAAGATCTTTGTGTTTTTGTTTGTGTACGTGTGGATGCGCGGGACTTTGCCGCGTTTGCGTTACGATCAGCTGATGGCGTTCGGTTGGAAGATGCTGCTGCCGGTTTCCATCGCCAACGTGGTAATTACCAGCTTCGCGATTTTACGGTGGGGCGCAATAAAGTGACGGCACCGCTGGTCATTTTCTTTGTGCTGGCAGCGCTGGCGGTGGGCGGGGCGCTGAGCTTGATATTTCAAAAGCATCCGATCCACAGCGCGTTGTCGCTGATCGTGGTGATGGTGGCATTGGCGGGCTTGTATCTGTTGCTTGGCGCCGAGTTTGTGGCCGCGGTGCAGATCATTGTTTATGGCGGCGCGATCATGGTGCTGTTTGTGTTTGTGATCATGCTGCTAAATGCGGGGATTGAAGAGCACACCAATTTTTCGAAACTCGCAGGCTTTCCCGGGCTGCTGTTGGCGTTCGCGCTGACGGGATTTATCGCCGCGACAATTGCGCGCTCGACGGACACAGTGCAGGCGGCATCGCAACCGGGGAATATGGCCTCCACCAGAGACTTATCGACGATGATTTTCAAGGATTTTGTTTATCCATTCGAGCTGACTTCGTTTCTGATTCTCGTGGCGGTGCTTGGTGCGATTGTGCTGGCGCAGCGGGAGAAGGCTTAGGCGATGATTCCGACGAACTATTACATCGTGCTGAGCGCCATTTTGTTCGGGCTGGGCGTGCTGGCGTTTATTTTCAAACGCAACATTATTTCGATTTTTATGTCCATCGAGTTGATGCTCAACGCCGTGAACCTGGCGTTTGTGGCTTTCAGCCAGGCGATGCATAAGCTGGATGGCCAGGTATTTGTTTTGTTCGTGATTGTGGTGGCCGCGGCGGAAGCCGCGGTGGGACTGGCGATTATTATCCTGACGGCGCGGAACCGGCAATCGCTAAACGTAGAGCGCGTGGACCTTCTGAAACTGTAAATGCCAATACTTGAACATCTGTGGATCATTCCACTGTTGCCGCTGCTGGGCGCGACGGTGAATGGGCTATTTGGCAGGACGTGGCCGAACAAAATCGTAAATAGCGTGGCGATTGGCGCTACCGGGCTTTCATTTCTGGCTGCGCTGGAAGCGGTGCGCGAGTTTTTCCTTCTCTCACCGGAACAGATTCCGTGGGTAAGGCAATATTTTTCGTGGATCGAGGCGGGGAATTTCCGTGCGGGCTTCGACCTGCAAGTCGATCAACTTACCGTAGTGATGGTGCTGGTGGTTACCGGCGTGGGTTGGCTGATTCACATTTATTCCACCGGCTACATGGCGCATGAAGGCGGTTATTACCGGTTTTTTGCATACCTCAACTTGTTCATGTTTTTCATGCTGATTCTGGTGCTGGCGGCGAATTACGTTTTGTTGTTTGTGGGTTGGGAAGGCGTGGGCCTAGCGAGTTATTTGCTGATCGGGTTTTATTTTTTGCGGAAGTCCGCGGCGGATGCGGGGAAAAAAGCGTTCATTGTGAATCGCATTGGGGACTTTGGATTCATGCTCGGGATGTTTTTGCTGTTCCGCTCGTTCGGCACGCTGGACTTCGTGAAGTTGTTTGACAAGGCCACGCCATTGTCCGTGGAGGCCATGGGGCATCTGGGAACGCTGACGGTAGCGTGTTTGCTGCTATTTATGGGCGCAGCGGGCAAATCGGCGCAGATACCTCTTTATGTGTGGCTGCCGGACGCGATGGAAGGGCCGACGCCAGTCAGCGCGTTGATTCACGCGGCGACGATGGTGACGGCGGGAGTTTACGTGGTGGCGCGATCGCATTTGCTGTTTATGCACGCGCCGACGGCGATGCTGGTGGTAGCGGTGGTGGGCTGCGCTACCGCGCTGTTTGCGGCGACGATTGGGTTGGTGCAGACGGACGTCAAAAAGGTGTTGGCGTATTCAACGGTCAGTCAACTTGGTTACATGTTTCTGGCTTGCGGCGTGGGCGCGTTTTCGGCGGGAATTTTTCACTTGATGACGCATGCGTTTTTCAAGGCGCTGCTGTTTTTGGCGGCGGGCAGCGTGATCCATGCGATGGGCGGCGAGCAAGACATGCTGCACATGGGCGGATTGAGCAAAAAGATTAAGTGGACGTACGTGACGATGCTGACGGGCACGCTAGCGATTGCGGGAATTCCGCCACTGGCGGGATTTTTTAGTAAAGATTCGATTTTGTTGAGTGCGTACCAGAGCGAGAATGGCGGGCCCAACGTAGGGCACATTCTTTATGCGGCGGGATTATTTACAGCGTTATTGACTTCGTTCTATATGTTCCGGCTGATTTTCCTGACATTTTTTGGCAAAGAGCGCTACGACGAGCATCACGTGCATGTGCATGAATCGCCGAAGAGCATGCTGGTGCCGCTGGCGATTCTCGCGTTGCTGTCCATCGTGGGCGGATGGCTGGCCGCGCCAGCGTTCTGGGGCAAGCCGGATTATTTTGCAAAGTTTTTGGAGCCGGTTTTTGCCGCGCCTGGTGCGACTGAGGCGGGGACAGCCGAGGCGGTGGCCCACGCTTTGGAGACTCCGTTGGCTATCGTCGCGGTGATCACCGCGCTGGCGGGATTATTAGCGGCGTACTGGCTATACGTGAAGCAGCCCAGTAAGCCGGACAGGCTGGCGCAATCGTTTGGTGGAGCGTACCAGACGCTGCTGCACAAATATTATGTCGATGAATTTTATAACGCAGTGGTGGTGCGACCGCTGATGTGGCTTTCGACGAATGTTTTTTGGGAGACCGTGGATGTTTCGATCATTGATGGCGCGGTGAATGGAATCGCCGAAGGCATCACCGTGGTTGGCGACGGCACGCGGCGGACGCAATCGGGGAACACGCGGAGCTACGCGGTGTGGGTGGTGGTTGGGGCGATTGTGATTGTGGCAGTGATTTTCTGGCCGCAGGTGCGACCGGTGCTGGGAATGGCGCGCTGATGGGCACACTTTTCCAGGGCGGGCATTTGCTTTCGATTCTGATCTTCTTCCCCGCCGTGGGTTCTCTGGCATTGCTATTGTTGCGCGGCGATGACCATGTCTTTATTCGACGTATCGCATTGATTGTATCGGTTGCTGAATTTTTATTTTCGCTGCTGTTGTTGCGAGGCGCGTCGCTCGCTTCCGGGGATTACCGGCTGGTCGAGTACGGGCAATGGATCACGTCACCGCCGATTCATTATCACCTGGGCGTGGATGGCATCAGCCTATTCCTGGTGATTCTGACTACGTTTCTGACACCTATTTCCGTGCTGGCTTCCTGGAGCAGTATCGGTCATCGGGTGAAAGAATTTTTTGTGATGCTGTTGCTGCTAGAAGTGGGCGTCATTGGGGTATTTTTGTCGCTGGATTTGTTTTTGTTCTTCTTGTTCTGGGAAGTGATGCTGATCCCCATGGCCATGTTGATTGGCATCTGGGGGCACGAGCGGCGGATTTATGCCGCGGTGAAATTCGTGCTGTATACGATGGCGGGATCGATTTTGATGCTGGTGGGAATTATCTGGCTGTATAACGCCACCGGCACATTTGATCTGCCGACCATTCAGCAGATGATTCAGACCGGCACGCTGGTGTTGGAACCACGCGCGGAAATGCTGTTGTTTCTGGCATTTTTTGTAGCCTTTGCGGTGAAGGTGCCGCTGTTTCCGCTGCACACCTGGTTGCCGGACGCGCACGTGGAGGCGCCGACGGCCGGATCGGTGATGCTGGCGGGAGTGCTGCTGAAAATGGGCACCTACGGCATGATTCGTTTTTGTTTGCCGCTTTTTCCAGAGGCGGCGCGCCGGGCAGCGCCGTGGGTGGCGGTGCTGGCGATCATCGGGATTATTTATGGCGCGCTGGTGGCGCTGGTGCAGCCGAACTTAAAGAAATTGGTGGCTTATTCTTCGGTGAGCCATCTGGGTTTTGTGGTGCTGGGAATTTTTGCGTTCCGCAACATTTCCATGCAGGGCGCGGTGTACCAGATGTTGGCGCACGGAATTTCTACCGGCGCGCTGTTTTTGCTGGTGGGCATGTTGTACGACCGGCGGCATACCTTTGAGATCAGCGAGTATGGCGGACTGGCTACGCCGATGCCGAAACTCGCGGCGTTTTTTCTGGTTACAGCGCTGGCCTCCATGGGGCTGCCGATGCTGAATGGGTTCGTGGGCGAGTATTTGGTTCTGCTCGGGACGTACCAGTCGCACTGGGCGTGGGCTTCGTGGGCGGCGTTGGGAGTGATTTTGTCGGCGTGCTATTTGCTGTGGTCCTACCAGCGGGTATTTTTTGGCGAAGTTACGCGAGAGAAAAACAAGACGCTGCCGGATGCTTCGGGGCGCGAGAAATTTATTTTGGTCACCATGTCGATCGTAATGTTGTGGATGGGGATTGGCTCCACGTATTTCACGCGGCGAACGGAGGCTGCTTCTCAGGCAGTGATTGACCAAGTGGAACCGCAGCGTCCTTATGAGGCGCGGGTGCCGAGTGGGGCTGGGCCTGCGGTTCCAGCGAAAGTACGGGCGGCTGTGAGCGGTACAAATAATTTGCGGGATGCGAAGCCGATTCCCGGCGCAGAGGTCACGAACCGCTAATGTTTCCACGCACCGACGACTTGTTGCGCGCGCTGCCGGAGTTGATCTGGTGCGGCTTTGGCATGGTGGCGATGTTGCTCCAGCCGTTTGTGCGCAGCCGGCACTTTTTTACCGTGCTTGCGCTGGTGGGAGCGGTTGGCGGAACTGCGGCAGCGTTTGTGGCCGGGGCTACTCCTGGCGAAGGATTTTACGGGCTGATTCAATCTGACGTTTTTAGCTTTTTCTTTCGGCTGCTGGTTGGGCTAGTTGCTGTACTGGTGGTGCTTGCGGCTGATTCGTACCTGGAACGCGAGAACCTGCCGTTCGCGGAATTTTATGCGCTGCTGCTGTTTGCGACGGCGGGCATGGGGGTGCTGGCCTCGGCGCGCGAACTGTTGACTGCATTCATCGGACTCGAGCTGAGCTCCATTTCCAGCTACATACTTGCGGGCTTCCGGCGCGACTCCACGAAATCCAGCGAGGCGTCGCTGAAATATTTCCTGCTGGGATCTTTTGCGACGGCGTTTTTTCTTTATGGCATCGCCCTGGTTTATGGCGCGACGGGCACGACCAATCTGAGCAGGATGGACGACGCCGACCCGGGCAGCAATCTGTTGAAGCTGGGCTTGTCGCTGATTTTGATTGGCATTGGATTTAAGGTGGCGGCGGCGCCGTTTCAGATCTGGACGCCGGATGTGTACGAAGGCGCGCCCACTCCGGTGACCGCGCTATTTTCGGCGGGGCCCAAAGCGGCGGCGTTCGCGCTGTTGTTGCGAATATTCGCGAGCGTTCCGGCAGCGACGCATTTCTGGTTCTGGGCATTCTGGGTCTTGGCGGCGCTCACGATGTTCGCAGGAAATCTTGGGGCATTGCTGCAGACCAACGTGAAACGGTTACTGGCTTATAGCTCGATTGCTCATGCCGGTTACATTTTGGTGGCTTTCGCCGCGGTTACGTTCATGACCAACGATTTGAACGGCGGAGCGACGCCAGCTTATGCGGCGGTGATGTTTTATTTGTTGAGTTATGCGCTGGTGAAGATTGGGGCATTCACCATCGTTTCTGAAATTGGCGGATCGGGCGAGAAGAATTTGACGCTGGACGACTACGCGGGATTCGCGCAACGTCAGCCGGTAGCCGCGGCGGCGTTGAGTCTTTATCTTTTGTCGCTGCTGGGATTGCCGGTGACGGCAGGGTTTTTTGGGAAATTCTATATTTTTAAAGCAGCGGTGAATTCGCATCTGATCTGGCTGGCGGTCTTGATGGCCATTAACAGTATCATTGGAGCTTATTACTATCTGCGGGTGATTGTCGTGATGTATATGCGGGAAGGCAGCGCCGAGGCCATGACGGCGCCGGTGGTGCGGTTTCCTGTGGCGGTGAATGTAGTGCTGGCGGTTACCGCGATTGGGACGGTGTATTTTGGGCTCTTCCCTAACCAGGTGCTGAACTTTATTTTGCAGCCTAATTTGATTGCGCGTTAATTCGATATTCAAAGATTAAAAAGACCCGGATTTTTTTCCGGGCCTTTTTTTGTGAGATGACGACGAATGGTGCGTTGGCCGAAGCGCATGAAGAGCTAATCGTGGCGGGCGCCGTGGAGGACATGGACGGCGTGCGGTAGTAAATGGGCAATGGATTCCAGGGATTCGGCGGCGCCTTTGGGGCTGCCAGGCAAATTTACGATGATGGCACGGGCGCGCACGGCGGTGACTGCGCGGGATAAGACGGCGGTAGGAGTTTTTTCCATTCCTTTGCGGCGCATTTCTTCGGAGACTCCCGGAATCAGGCGGTCGGCGATGGCGACGGTAGCCTCGGGGGTGTTATCGCGAGGGCCGATGCCGGTTCCGCCGGTGGTGAAGATGATATCGGCGCGACCTGAGTCGGCGATGGTGCTGAGTTGTTCGCGAATGGCGGCTGGGTCATCGGGCAGGCACAACGTTTCGGCGATTTCCCAGCCGAGGCCGCGGCAAAATGCGACTACTGCGGGGCCGGAGGCGTCTTGGCGGTCGCCTTTGGCGGCGGAGTCGCTGATGGTGAGGATGGCTACGCGCATGTCGGGAAGGCTTTAGCGATTTAACTTTGGTTGGTGCTTACTTCGTCGCGGCTGGCTTCGTCCATCAAACGCATGGCTTCCATCAGCAGGCCGGTAGTGTTGCGGGTGGTGGTGGTGCGATTGGAACTGTTAGCGGCGCCGAAGTCGATTTCAAATTCCCCCTCGGTCCAAAGAAGCACACGGTAAACGGCGTCATCGCCGTCCACTCCTCCACTTTTAGCGTCTCGGCATTGGCCGGCCGAAAAATAAAGTTCCCCAGTCTCAGAACCTTTTTTTACAATCAGACGGCAGGATTTCTGGCCCATTTCGAGGGATTGCATGAGGTCGATCATGCTCATTTCTTCGAGGCGGCCCTGGATGACCCCGGGACGGGAGCCTTTGGTCTGGAGCTTCTCAAGATGCAGGCGATCGACGACTCTTTTTGTGATGCGCACGAGATCTTTGACGAGAAAAGGCTTGGTGATGAAATCTTCGACGCCGTCGACGAGCGGACGCAAGCGTTCTTCTATGTCGGCGCGGCTGGCCATGAAAAGGAATGGAATGTTGCGAGTGGTCTGGCGCCCGCGAAGCTTTTCAAAAAGCTGGCGTCCGTTGAGGCCAGGCATTTTGTAATCGCAGAGGATGGCGTCAGGAGGTTCGTCGATGACTTTGAGGAGGGCGTCAGCACCGTCATCGGCGAGGACAACTTCACAGAAAGGCTCGAGGGCTTTGCATACAAGGTCACGGATTAAGGGATTATCGTCGGCCAACAACAGCTTGATGCTTTTGCCCGCAGCGGCACTCATCGCGATCGGACCTTTGAGCGGGTTGTTGACGTTGCGGTCACGGCAGGGCGGCGGAAATGGCCGCTTTTGCCGCCTGTTTTTTCGACGAGCACGATGCCGGTAATCTCGATGGCTTTATCCAGGGCTTTGCACATGTCATAAACCGTGAGGGCGGCGGCGGCAACCGCGACCAGCGCTTCCATTTCCACGCCGGTTTGCGCGGTCGTGGTTACGGTGGATTGCAGTTCAACGCCATTTTGGCATAGCGAAGCAGTCACATCAATGTTAGTCAGCAGGAGCGGATGACAAAGAGGTATCCACTCGGAGGTGCGCTTGGCGGCGGCGATTCCGGCGATTCGGGCGATTTCCAGGGGATTACCCTTGGGATTTCGCAGGCGCTTCACGGCCCGGACGACGGCGGGTGACATTTTTACGAGGCCGCGGGCGACAGCGCTGCGGGTGGTCAGGGGTTTCGCGGAGACGTCCACCATTTTGACGTTTCCGGACTCGGTGTAATGGGAGAGCTTTTTCATACGATTTCCGGTGGATTCAAGCGACATCCTTGCGCAGCAGCACGTTAACATTTTCACCGGCCGCGAGCGCTTGAATCTCGGAACCCACTACCAGAAGGCAATTCGCTTTGGCCATAGTGACGGTATCGCCGGAACCTTGCCATGGCAGCGGTTTGACGCGAGCTTCACCGGAATCAAATTGGACGCGCGCGGGAAGGAAATGGGTCATACCGGGTTTTTCTTTCATGGGCTGGGCGAGGGTGGCTTTTAAAAAAGGCAAGGGACGCGCGGGAGCGCCGCTGAGGAGATCGATGGCGGGAACGACAAATAATTGGAACGTAACCATGGTGGAAACTGGATTGCCCGGGAGGCCGAAGACTGGTTTCTCGTTACACATTACAAAGACCGCGGGCTTGCCGGGGCGGATAGCCACCGCGTCGAAACAGAACGTGGCGCCGAGACTTTTCAGGACGTCCTCGACTAAATCGTATTTGCCCATGGAGACGCCGCCGGACAAGACCAGTAGGTCTTCCTGCAGGCCCTGCTGAATCTTATCGCCGAGAATTTCGATGCGATCGGGTGCGTTGCCGAGGATTACAGGCTCGCCTCCGGCTTCGCGGACTTGGGCCGCCAGGGAGACACTGTTGCTATTCCGAATCTGGAATGGGCCTGGGGATGCATCGATGGGGATGATTTCGTCTCCGGTGGACAAGATGGCTACGCGCGGTTTTTTTGCGCAGCGTAATTGCGTGGCACCGATTTGCGCGGCGAGGCCTAGCTCGGCATAGCCGAGACGCGTACCGGACTGGAGCAACAATTGATCTTTCGCGCCTTCGCTGCCTGCGGGGACGATGTTCTGGCTCTTAGTAGCTGACTGCTGAAAATGGATGAGGTCTTTATCGCGGGTGGTGTATTCGATCATCACGACGGCGTCAGCGTCAGGTGGGACCGGCGCGCCGGTCATTATTTGAATGCAAGTTCCCTTCTGTAGCGGCTGGTTTAAGGCATCACCGGCTTTAATTTCGCCAATGCAACTTAACGTGGCGCCTGCGATGGATTCGCTGGCACGGACTGCGTAGCCGTCTCGTGTGGCGCGATCGAAGGATGGGTAGTTGCGGTCGGCGATTAGATCCTGGGCCAGGACGTAACCTGCGGCGTCCCCGACGCTGAGATTCACGGTTGGAGTGACGCGATTGAGTTTTGAGATCTGGGAAATTACGCGCGCGCGCGCTTGTTCGAAGGTCAGCATGAAGTTTCTATGTTACTCCGAGATGGTGGAGATGCACTCCAGTTGAATGTGTGCGAACGTTAGCCGACGAAGTCGGGAGCTTCGTTGTTATGATCTCGATGGTTCCACGTTACGAGACCCACCCTTCAAAAATCTGAGGGTGGGGCACCCTCCGCATTTTTTCAATTTTGGAGAGGATTTACTTTTTTGCGTTCGGAATGCTGCAAGAAAAAAAAATCAAGATGAGACAAAACCGCTAGAGCCAGGTGGAGAGCAAGGAGCCGGGCTGGATTATAGTGGCGTCGCGTTCGGGGCCGGTGGAGATCATGCCGATTTCGACTTGGAGGAAGTCGGAGATGAATTTCAGGTAATCGATGGCGAGTTTGGGCAATTTTGTGCCGTCTTTGAGGCCGTAGGTGGTTTCGTTCCAGCCCGGCAAAGTTTTGTATTCGGGCGTGACGTGCTCGTATTCTTCGGCGAGCGCGGGCATTTCGTGCAAGGGCTTGCCTTTGTATTTGTAGCCGACGCAGACCTGGATTTCGCGTTGAGTGTCGAAGACGTCCAGCTTAGTGATAACCAGCGAGTCGATGCCGTTGATCATTTTCGCGTAGCGCAATACTTGCAGATCGAGCCAGCCGCAGCGGCGGGGGCGTCCTGTTACAGCGCCGAATTCTTTGCCGCGCTTGCGAACTTCTTCGGCGTCGAGGTCGGGCATCTCGGTGGGAAATGGCCCGGAGCCTACGCGGGTGGTATACGCCTTGGAAATGCCAAGGATGTGTTTGAGCCTGGTGGGCGGCACGCCTACGCCGGTGGAGGCTCCGCCGGAGATGGCACTGGAGGAAGTCACGTAGGGATAGGTGCCATGGTCGATGTCCAGCATGGTGCCTTGAGCGCCTTCGAAGAGCACGGATTTGCCTTCGGCCATGGCGTGGTTGACGAGTTCGGCGGTGTCGCAGATGTAGCCGCGAATTTTGTCGCCGAGGGCCAGAGTGTCTTCCACTTCGTGGGAGAAATCGACGTTTGCGCCGTAAGCGCCTTTGGCGAGACGATTTTTTTCGGCGACTACGTGGGCGGCTTTCTTGCGAAACGAATCGGGATCGAGCAAATCGCACATGCGCAAACCGCGGCGGGCCATTTTGTCTTCGTAGGCAGGGCCGATGCCGCGGGAGGTTGTCCCGATTTTGTCGGCGCCACGCGCGCCTTCAGCGGCTTTATCCAGTTCGCGATGGTAGGGAAAAATTAAATGGGCTCGATTGCTGACGTGTAGACGGCCTCTTACGTCGATGCCGGCCTTGGCGAGAGTTTCGATTTCGTTGACGAGCGCAGCGGGATCGACGACTACGCCGGTGCCGATGACGGCGTGACGGCCGGGACGCAGAATTCCGCAAGGGATGAGTTGCAGAATGTAGCGATCAGTGCCGATGATGACGGTATGGCCTGCGTTGTGGCCTCCCGCTACGCGCGCGATATATTCAAAGGAGCCGGCAAGGTAATCAACCACTTTACCTTTGCCTTCGTCGCCCCACTGCGCGCCTACCACCACGACAGAGTTCATTTCTGGCCTTTCTTACACGGTTTAAATCCATTGCATCTAAGCCAGCCGCCCGGAACGATTTGGCGGATGACGCTTCCCTCCCCGTCAAGAAGAGAAGCATGGTGGGAACTCGACGGCAAACGGCAAAACAAATCGTACCTGTGCCTTCGCAAACGCGCAAGCAACAGAAATGTTAAACGACGAGCGCGAATGGGTTGGGTGTTACTTGCTTAGCTCGCGGTAGCGGAAGCAGGTGATGGCGTGATCGTTGACCATGCCGACCGCTTGCATGAAGGCGTAACAGATGGTGGTGCCGACGAAGCGGAAGCCGCGTTTTTTCAGGTCTTTGCTCATAGCATCGGAGACGCTTGTGGAGGCTGGGAGGCTGGCGGCAGTTTTCCACGCGTTTTGGATGGGCTTGCCGTTCCCAAAGGTCCAGATGTATTTATCGAACGTGCCGAATTCTTTCTGGACCTCGAGGAAAGCTTTTGCGTTGCTGATGGTGGACTCGATTTTCAGTCGATTGCGGATGATTCCGGGATCTTTTAATAAGGCGCGTACTTTTTTGCGGTCGTAACGAGCGACTTTTTGGGGATCGAACCCGGCGAACAGTTCGCGATAACGTTCACGCTTTTTCAGCACGGTATCCCAACTCAATCCAGCTTGCGCGCCTTCGAGGGTCAGAAATTCGAACAGGGTGCGGTCGTCGTGAACGGGCACGCCCCATTCTTTATCGTGGTAAGCGATGCTGAGATCGTTGCTGGGCCATTGGCAACGATCGAGAGGCTCGGATTTGGTCATTTGTTTTGCGTGAACGTTTTGTAAACCCGCTCGAAATATAAACGGCGCGTCGTAGAAGTGTGCGGCGCGCCGTTCAAAAATGAATCATAGATGAAGACAGTCTTCGGGCCGAAATCGAATTCCAGATTACGCCAGGTGCTTGGCTAGGGCCTTGGTGATTTGATCCTTGGGAACGGCGCCGACGATTTGTTCGACGACCTGACCGTTTTTAAAGACCAGCAAAGTGGGGATGCCGCGGACGTTGTAGCGGCCCGCCGAATTGATCGCTTCGTCGACGTTAAGTTTCATGACTTTGAGTTTGCCGGCGTAATCGTGAGCGATCTCGGCGACTGTAGGTGCCAGCATGTGGCAGGGCCGACACCAATCGGCCCAGAAATCTACCATTACGGGTTGCGCGTTGCTGGCGCTAAGCACCTCTGCTTCAAAATTGCCATCTGTTACGGATTGAATGTTATCAGCCATGTTGTTTATTCTCAGCGGATTGCCCGGAAGGGCTGCCGCTAGAGCTCCTTGAGTCCCTTAATTAGATGTTGCAACAAAGATTTGGTTTCGTGCCAAGCGCGCCGTCTTATAGAGCTTCGCATATTCCGATGCTGGGCGCTTCCAAGAAAAGTCCTTGGACATACCGTTCAGTTGGATGCGTCTCCAGATGCGTTCGTCGGCGAAATGATGCAAAGCCAGGCGAATAGCATCGAGCAAAGCCGCGCCGGTATAGGGCTCGAACTTTAAGCCCGTGCCGGTACCATGCTGCACGTCAAAAGATTCGACGGTGTCGTCGAGGCCACCGGTGGCGCGGACGATGGGGACAGTGCCGTACTTCAAACTGTAAATCTGATTTAACCCGCACGGTTCGTAGCGCGACGGCATGAGGAACATGTCAGCGCCGGCTTCGATTTTGTGGGCAAGCTCATTGTCGTAGCCGATACGCACGCCGACGTGGCCGGGGAATTCGTTAGCGAGGGTATCGAACAATTCTTCGTAGCGGCGCTCGCCGGTGCCCAGAACGGTGAGGATGACATCTTCCTGCATCAATTCAGGGGCGACAGCGGCGATGAGGTCAAAACCTTTTTGGTCGGCAAACCTGGAGACGATGCCGAGAACCGGGTGGGATTCATATTCAGGCGAGAGACCAAAGATTTCGAGCAGTTCTTTTTTGCAGGCGTGCTTGCCGGTCAAATCTTTCGCAGAATAGGTGGCGGCGAGTAATTTGTCTTTTTCGGGATTCCAGACGGAATAGTCGACACCATTGAGGATGCCCACAACGTGATCGCGGCGGCTGCGGACCACCCCGTCGAGGCCATATCCGAATTCAGGAGTTTGAATTTCCTCCGCGTATTTCTTGCTGACGGTGGTGAGGTAGTCGGAATAGACCAAGCCGCCCTTCAGAAGATTGACGTAGCCGTAGTATTCAACACCCGCGGGGTTATACACCTCCGGCGGAATGCCGGCGCGCCCAAGTACCGCGGCTGGAAATTGCCCTTGATAGCCCAAATTATGGATGGTGAAAATTACCGGAATGTCTTTCACCAGCGGATCGGAGGAGTACAAGGAACGCATGAGCGTTGGAACGAGTGCGGTCTGCCAGTCGTGGCAGTGAATTACGTCGGCGGGCCACACGTGTTTGGCGATTTCGATGGTGGCGCGGCTAAACTCGCTGTAACGTTCGGCGTTATCGGGAAAATCTCCGGTGCTATTGCCGTAGATTCCATCGCGGTCAAAGTAGCCTGGATCGTCAACGAAAAAGTAGCGCACACCGTTGAGCATGGTGCCGTCGGCAATGGAGGGGAAGCGTAAGCGTCCGCCCAGAGGGATGGTCATGCTGGGCATAACCACCATGCTCGTTTTTATTCCCCGGTAACGAGGCAGCACCACTGCCAGTTCATGACCCTGCGCGACCAGGGCTTTGGGCAGCGCCTCGATTACATCGGCGAGGCCGCCGGTCTTCGAGAAGGGCAGGCCTTCGGATGCCGCAAAAAGTATTCTCAAAACAAGCTCACTGAGAGTGCCGCTCCGCGTGGTGATGACGGTAACGCCGGATCACTTTACGATACGCTATCCGATTTCATAAACGTGGTCAAAGTCCGGCGGTGGCGCTGGTAGTTGTTACACTGAGGAGTGATGAGCCGTCAACCTTTGGGGCAACATTTTCTCGCGGATGATTACTGGCGGGAAGAAATCGCGCGCGCCATTCGTGTGTCACCACGTTCGGAGGTGGCAGCCGCGGCGGCCGCGCAGGAAATCGATTATTGCTGGGTCGAGATTGGTCCGGGACACGGGGAGATGACGGAATACCTTGTGGGCCCTGGAGCGCCTGTGCATGTGATTGAGGTGGACAAGTTCTTGATCGGAAATCTCAACCGCTTGAAGAAGAGGAATTCGAATCTCGACGTGATTTGCGGAGACATTCTTGAAACGGACCTGGCGGCGGTGGCCAACGGAAGACAAATGCGGATTTATGGGAGTCTTCCGTACTACATAACCTCGCCCATTCTTCATCATTTGTTCCGGTTTGCGGAATTGATCGAAGAGATTCACGTGGTCGTGCAAACAGAAGTGGCGGAGCGCATGGCGGCGGAGCCTGGCAGTAAAGCTTATGGATACTTGTCGGTGGCGACGCAGTTGAATTCGAGGCCGGAACTGGTCTTGGAGATTCCACGCGCGGCCTTTACGCCGCCGCCTGAAGTCGGGTCGACATTGGTGACGCTGCGGTTGCCCGGTGGGTGGGCGGAGCTGGGACGCAGCGGATCGTTGCCGGAAGAGAATCAAGCGGCGCAGCAGAAGATCGAAGCTGACGAGGAATTTCTAGAATTTGTGAAATTGTGCTTTTCGAAGAAGAGAAAAACACTCGTGAATAATTTACGGGAGTTGGCAGAACCCGGTGAGGTGCGCAATGCGCTGGAGGCGGTTGGCTTGCGACCGGATGCGCGCGCCGAACAAATTTCGATTGCTAATTTCGCGGCGTTGCATGTGGCGTTGAGGAACTAAACCGGTTCGGGAAAGTGCGCTAAACAGATACACGACTGCCAGAAGATTTTGGTTTGGCAGTTTTTGCAGCGGCGGCCAGTCGGTCGGGATAATCGCTCATGATCCCATCTATGCCGGCGTCCATGAGCAAACGCATGTGCGCGGAGTGATTCACCGTCCAGCACACAACCTGCAAATCTTTTGCTCGAGCGGCGGTGAGCAACCCCGGATTGACGAGATCGCCGCGGACAGCCAATTGGCGCGCACCCACTTCCAGAGCTCGTGCGATGGGCTCGTCAATATTGCCGTCGTAGAGTAAGCCGGTCATTAGGGTAGGTTCAATTTTTCGGACATTGGCCAAAATCGCAGAATCAAAGGAAATAACGATGGTGCGAGCGATTTCGCCGGATGCCCGCAAACCGCCAATCAGGGCGTGCTCACTGCCAAAGGTGCCGACGGACTTCATTTCCAGGTAAAAGATGACGTCAAATTTTTTGGCAAAATCGAGGACTTCCTCGAGGGTGGGAAGGCGTTCGCCGGCGAATTCGCTGCCGAACCAGGAGCCGGCGTCCAAGCGGCGCAATTCGGCCAGAGTCATGTCGTGAACAGCGCCTTTTCCGTTGGTGGTGCGATTCACGGTCTCATCGTGGATGGCCACCAGGCGGGCATCGCGGGTTAATTGGAGATCGGTTTCGATAAACGTGGCGCCGAGGGTGACCGCTTTCTTGAAGGCGGCCAAAGTATTTTCGGGTGCGTGACCGGAGGCTCCGCGATGCGCGATCAGCAGCACGGCAAGATACCCACGGAAGAACGGATGGCACCCAGAGTAGGGCAAGAGAATAGGCGGCGGGAACGGCGAGTGTTACGAAGAAAAGATAGGGCCACGGGTTCTATCGTAACATTGCCACCCGTCGTCAGCGCCGTGCACACCTTTGCCGTGCGACTTGTATCTAACTATTGTGTTAGAAATTTGGAGGGCGTGATGAGGAAAACGACTCTGCTAGCTTCGGCAGTACTCCTCGGAACTTCACTCGCTGGCGTGCCGATCGTTGCGCAGGCGCAAGGAAAGCAACAGAATGAACCACGCCAAAACTTGATCCGAGAAGTGCGTCACCAACTGGTATTGCTGCCCTATTATTCGGTGTTCGACAATCTGGCCTTCAAGGTGGAAGGCGACACCGTAATACTGGAAGGGCAGGTGGTCCGGCCGACGCTCAAGTCGGACGCCGAAAACGTGGTGAAAAAGATTGAAGGGGTCGGGAGGGTGGTGAACAACATCGAGGTGCTACCGCCAGCGCCGATGGACGACCAGCTACGTAGAGCGGTGTATCGCGTGATTTTTGGCGATCCGGGGCTATCGAGGTACGCGGAATCGGCTGTTCCGTCGATACATATCATCGTGAAAAACGGAAATGTTACTTTGGTGGGAGTGGTGGATAGCGAGGCGGACAAGAATCTCGTCAACTTGCGGGTAAACGGAGTGCCCAACGTTTTTTCAGTAAAAAATGAACTGGTGGCGTCGCCCTCCAAGTAAGAGCGCAGCAACGGTCCTTCAGCAAGGATCACGGCTCGCGCAAGCGAGCCCTTTTTGTTGAGTCGGGCGGGCCGCGCCGAGGCCCGCTAACTTTCGGCCACGGAATGTATCACGTTATACTTTGTTATGTACTTTCGTAACCTGGTGGCGGCCGCCGGACTGGCGTTCTTCTTGAATATGGCTGGTACTGATTCGCACGGGAAAAATCCCGATTCGCCGGATCGCAATGCGTGGCAGAAAGATCTGCTGGACTGGCGCGCTAAACATACCGCCGAGCTGCAGAAACCGGATGGCTGGCTTTCCTTAGCAGGACTTGAATGGCTTGAGGCGGGCGATAATTCTTTTGGGGGCGCCGCCGATAATAAGATTCACCTAGCGGGCACCAAGGTGGCGCGGTTAGGTGCGCTGCGGTTAGAGGGTCAGACCGTTCGGCTAGTCGAACCGGCCGGAGGATTCCCGCGGGACTTTCTGGTGGCCGGGACTCCGGCGAAATCGCAAGTGTTGCGGACCGATCCCGACAGTGACAAGAACGCGCCACATCTGACCATTGGAACGCTGAACATGTACGTGATCCGGCGGGGCGATCGCTTCGCTCTGCGCGTGAAAGATTCAAGATCGCAGGCGCTAGTGGGTTTTCATGGGTTGAAATGGTATGCGCCGGATCCGGCCTACCGCGTTACCGCTCAATGGATACCGTATAATCCGCCGAAAACGGTGGCGCTGGACACCCTGGCGGGCACACATTATTCGCAACCGGTTCCGGGCGCGGCGGAATTCAAACTCGCGGGCGAAACTTACCGGCTGGAGCCGCTGCTCGAGGATTCCGCTCCCGACAAACTTTTCTTTATATTGCGAGATACGACCAGTGCTTCGACTACCTATGGAGCTTGCCGGTTTCTGTATACCGCGCTGCCGAGCGATGGACTGGCCAAGGCCGGGGAGTTAGTGCTGGACTTCAATCACCTGGAGAACCCCCCTTGCGCGTATACCCCGTTCGCGACGTGTCCCCTGCCGCCACCAGGAAACCGGCTGCATATCGCGTTACCGGTGGGCGAGCAGCGTTATCACGATTGATGTGAACAGACGATGACACTGAACTCAGCTTCTGACAGCGGCGCGGATGCTGTGGATCGCGCAAAACTCACGGAGCTGCGCACGGTCTTGCTGAAGCTGCACAAAACCTTGCTGGATATGGAACGGCGGGATTACGAGCGGGAGCATGGGCACGTCTCCACCGGAGAATTATTCCGTCTGGTGCTGGATCACCAGCAATTTGGCTGGTTGCACAACATTTCGGAATTTGTGGTGCGGCTGGATGAAACGCTGGCTGGTGAAGTACCGATTACCCCGGAGGACACGCGCAGCGCGATTGGCATGGCGCGGAAGTTGTTTGTGCCCTCGGAGTCCGGGGACGCGTTTCAGAAGCGTTACTTCGATGCTATTCAACGCGATCCCGCGGTGGTGATGGAGCATGCCGAGTTGGCGCGGTTGTTTAATAGCGAGCCTGAAGATACTAGAGGTTCGAAGTTAGGGATTTGACGTTGGGAAGCCGCTAGCAAATCTCGTCGAGTGAATTACTGCGTGAACAATCCAAAAGATTTTACGAAGAAGAGCGTGATCCGGCGGCTGCGAAGGGCGGAATTGCCCAGCGATACGATTGAGCTGGCGCGGTTTCTGATTGGAAAAGTGGTGGTACACGAACTGGCGGCGGGGCGGGTGAGCGGGCGCATCGTGGAAACAGAAGCTTATCCGCCTGGCGATCCGGCCGGGCATCATTTTCGCGGGCCAACCCCGCGGATCCGCTCGATGTATCTGGCACCCGGGCATGCGTACGTATATTTTAATTATGGCGCGCATTTTATGTTGAATGTAAGTGGCGAACCGGCGGGTGCCGCGGGCGGGATTTTAATTCGCGCGGTCGAGCCGCTGGAAGGCGTTGAGCTAATGAAAAAACATCGCGATCGTAGCGACCTGCTGGGCTTAACGCGCGGACCGGGGCGGCTGGCGGCGGCGTTTCAAATCAATCGTAGTCACGATGGGATTGATTTGTGCTCTGAGAATAAATTGTGGTTGGGGGTGATCACCGGTGAAGGCGCGCAGAACGATGCGCACAGGGTAATCGGGAAAACAGTGCGGATTGGAATTACGCGCGCCGCCGATCATGTGTTGCGCTTCTATGAAGCGGGAAATCCATTTGTCAGTGGCCCCAGACGTCTGCTGGGACCCGCAGCGGCGGCTGTTCGGAGCAAGAAAAGAGAGTCCAGTGCAATAAAAGGAAAGGCCCGCGCCAGATCAAAGCGAGATTCCGCGGCCACACGGACCGGTGCTTTGGTAGCAACGAAGGCGAGGAAAGGTGTTGTGAAAAGGGCTACACCACCGAGGTCGGAATGATCGTTGGTCAATGGTTTCCCTGATCAGGGAACTCCGCCAGCTTTGCGCACCAAATTGCAATCGCGCTACCAACTTGCAATCGCGGGCCCCAGCATCTACTCTTCCGCGATGCCCGAGATCACCCCTGATTTTTTGTTGTATGGATTCATCTGGTACGTGGCGTTTCTTTTTTCAACTACATGTCATGAAGCGGCGCATGCTTTCGTGGCCAAACGGGGCGGCGACGAGACTGCTTCCGAGGGCGGGCAAGTTTCGCTGAACCCCATTCCGCACATCCGGCGAGAGCCATTCGGCATGGTGCTGGTTCCACTGCTGTCGTATTTCATAAACCAATCCATGATCGGTTGGGCCAGCGCGCCGTTTGACCCGGCGTGGGAGCGGCGCTACCCGCGGAGAGCGGGTTGGATGGCGCTAGCAGGTCCAGCGGCGAACTTCACACTGATGATCCTCGCGGTAATTGGACTACGCGTGGGTATGTCCATGGGTGCACTGGGGAGGGATCCGGCGACGGGCCGTCCAGGAATCGCCTTCGTAGTGCTGATTGTGTTCTTTTCCTTAAATCTACTGCTGGGCACTTTCAATCTTTTGCCGGTACCGCCTTTGGATGGAAGCACCGGCATTATGATCTTCATGAGCGAGAGCACCGCGCAAAAATATCTAAACTGGCTGCGCGGGAATAGCTATGCAACGCTGGGTTTGCTAGTGGCCTTGCTGTTTTTCAACAAGGTGTACCGATACATCGAGGCATTCGTTACTAACATTTTACTCGGTGGTCATTTTTAGTCACGGTTTCAACCTAATGCTTATCCCTTGAGAGTTGCAAACGGCGGTGTTTTGGATCGGGGCTCGTGGTGGTTTTAAAATGTCGAAACGGGCGGAGGATTCAAAAGGGGATGTGGTAAGGCCGGACTTGGAGCAGTGACGGTGAGGTGTGGTGGGTAGGAGTTTTCTCCGCGGTCGTGCAATTTGTTTGTAATGCCCTGAATCTCCAAGCTTTGATAACAGTTCTTGGGCGAAGAGGTTAGTGCGAGATCGGTGAAGGGGAATGGAGAAAGAGTTGCGAAAGAGGGGGGCGTGGGAAATGTGGAGCAGCGCGGCCATTACCACCTCGGGAGACTTTGTCGACCTGACGGATTTGCCGGAAAATCTGCGACACCGCGGGCAACGCAACGCGGAGGGCGCGGAGTGGCGGCCACTTTCGCTGGATGAAGTTCGCAAAGTGCATATTCAGCGGGTGCTGGCGATGTGCATGGGGAACCCTCTGCGGGCCGCGCAAATGTTAGGCATCGGACGCACGAGTTTGTGTCGCTACCTGAAACGAGATCAGCTCAAGCCAGGGCTACAGGTAAAGCTGCGCGGGGCGGTCGCGGCCGGATCCGTGGGGGTCTGATTTCGCACCCTGTCGATGCACGCCTGGGCAAACTTGATTATTCTTTCGAGCCGTTGAAAAACGCGCTCCCTATTGTTCATCGCATAACGAGGACTCCGTCATAAAACGAAAGACAGTAGACCGCAGCGCGCCAAAATATTTGGCGCGCTGCGGCGTGCTTTTCATTTAAAGCAGCTTGACGCAACGCTACTGGCCGGCGGGAGGCGCCGGGGCTGGCGTTACCGTGCCCGGCAAGGTCACGGCATCATCGATGCTCACGAGCATGCCGGTCCCGTCCGGCAGATTAACCTCCTTGCCCTTGCGCGCCACGATGTAAGCGGCGCTCCCGATTAAGCCAAAGCCGAATCCTCTAGCGACGTTGCCGGCGATCAATCCGATTAGCGCGCCGCCGCTTGAACTGATCGAACCTCCCAGCACATCGCCTCGGTAGTCATGTCTTTGCTCGATGATCTGACCTTCGTCTATTTTTACGTCGTGGCGGCGCGGGGCGTCGCGGTCGGTGCCTTGCCGCAGAATTTCAAGGATGCTCATGTGCACGGGGATCAGCCGGCTATCGATCTCAAGGCTGCGGAAATTCAAGTCCAGGTAGGCCTGGCCACGAAAGACGGAAAAGCGGCGTGCTGGCGCCACCATGCCGATGGTGCCGTGGACGCGCGTACCAGCAGGGATCAGCAAAGTGTTGCCGACGAAGACGGGTTCGGAAAGCACGGCGACGAAGGGGTCACCGTTGCGCGAAGCGGCGGTGCCGATGGTGCCGACAATGTGCAGGCGCACTTCCGTACCGGGAGCAACTTTGAGTGGTTCTGGGAGCGGATCGGAATAGGAGACCGGTGCGGTGGCTAAAAGCAGCGCACCAGCCAGAACTGCGGACAGCAAAGATTTCATGAGTTTCCTCCTGCCCACGCGGTGGGCGTGGGCCGACCCCGTGTCGTGGGGCGATTCCGGCTTTGCCGGAATGTTTCCGCTGGCGTTGCGGACCCGGCGTTCGCGAAAGCAAATGCGGGGCGGATGGGGAGGAACTCCATCCGGGTGTAGTGTACTGCGCGGGAAAGGCGGGAAAATACGATGTTCTGCTGAGGTGTTGCACAAATAGACACAATTCATGTTGGGATGAGGGACTTTGCGGCCGGTCAACACTCGTCTAGCGGAAATATTTCCGGCAACCCGAGGGGTGTGATATGGTGCCGGCAAATTTCGTTTTGATGGAGGATTCATGTTCAACCATTTCTCAAAAGTATTTACGCTCGTGATGTGCGTGGTGTTGTGTATTTGTTTCGCAAAGGCTCAGGAAACTACCAAGAAATCCGCAACCGCAAAAGCGGGGACGCCGGCAACGGCCAAGTCTGCAACGCCGGAAGCGTTCATCGGAACGCCGGACAAAATCAAATGGGTGCAATTCGCGCCGGGGATCGAATACGGGCCTGTGCATGGCAATTGCGACAAGCCTGGAGCGCCGTGTGTTTTTCAATTGCGGTTCGCCGCCGGAGGGAAAATTCCTGCGCACTGGCATCCTGTCGACGAGAACGTAACTGTGATATCAGGAACGTTTATGGCGGGCATGGGTGATTCGTATGATGAGACGAAGATGATGTCTCTTCCTGCGGGAACGTATGTTCTTATGCCCCGACGCATGCATCATTTCGCCGGAACCAAAGACGGCGCACTGGTGCAGGTTCACGGCGTGGGACCATTCAAAATAAATTATGTGAATCCAGCAGACGATCCGAGTAAGGCTGCTAAAGCTTCGGATTGATTTTTTCTGCGAAAAGACTTTGGTGTCGCGCGAAATCTGGCTGCACTCACCGTGCTGTGTTAAACTTTTGTTGAGCAGACGCAAAAATTCTGCGACTGCTGAAACGTGGAACTTCGGGCTCTGTGCAACGAGGTCCCGCGAACCCCGCCAGGCCCGGAAGGGAGCAACGGTACCGGGAACGCCTCTTGTGCCGCAGATCACCCGAAGTTCCTCTTTTCAAGCTTTGCAAGTGAAGGACGCGCGCTGTTCCCGCAGCCGGAGTGATTCCCGCAAATGAGCTACCAGGTTATAGCCCGCAAATGGCGCCCGCAGAAATTCAGCGATTTAGTTGGACAGGAACACGTCACGGAAACGCTCGCGAATGCGATCAAGAACGATCGCGTCGCGCATGCGTATATTTTTTCCGGCGCGCGTGGAGTGGGCAAAACTACCGCGGCGCGCATTCTGGCCAAGGCGCTGAACTGCGTCCACGGCCGTACAGCGACCCCTTGTGGTGAATGCGATTCGTGTCGCGAAATTGCCGCGGGAACTTCACTCGATGTGATGGAGATCGATGCGGCCTCCAATCGGGGCATCGATCAGATTCGCGAATTACGGGAGATGGTGCGCTACGCGCCGGCTTCTTCGCGGTACAAAGTGGTGATTCTGGACGAAGCCCACATGCTCACGGGGGAAGCCTCCAATGCGTTGCTGAAGACGCTCGAGGAACCGCCGGATCGCGTGATCTTTGTAATGGCGACCACGCAGCCGGAAGATCTGGTGGATACTATCCGGTCGCGGTCGCAGCATTTTCATTTTCGCGCGCTGACGTTTGGGGAAATCACCGCACGCCTGGAAGAAATTGCTCAAACGGAAAATCTGAAGATCGATGCGGGCGCGCTGGCGGTCATCTCGCGCATGGCGGAAGGCAGCATGCGCGATGCGTTGTCGCTACTGGAGCAGGCGCGGGCGTACTGCGGCGAAGTAATTACCGATGCTGCGGTGCGAGAGCTTCTGGGCGTAGTTCCCGACGATGCATTGGCCACTCTGGTGAGCGCCATCGCGGACGGGTCGGCCGACCGGGCCCTGGGGCTGATCCACACGTTTCAAAAGGAAGGGCGCAATCTGCAACATTTTTGCCGTGAAGCGATTCGCCACATACGGAATCTCCTGATTGCCAAGGTGTGCGGAGCGGATTCGGACCTGATTGCGGCAACCGCTGACCAGCGTCCGGCGCTTGCGGAAGCTGCGGCGCTCTTTAGCGAAGAGGATCTGACACGTTTTTTTCAGATTTTATTGCAGACCGATGATGACTTGCGGCGCAAGCCTGATCCGCGAGTGCATCTGGAGATGGGGTTGTTGCGGTTGATCAATGCGGCACGACTGGCGCCACTCGAAGAATTGCTGACGGAAATCAAAAGTGGAACCGGCGGCGGAGTTGGAAGTGGATCGCCCATTCCCACGCGGCGGGCGATCAGCGCTTCTGCGGTCGCAGCTGGCGCGGGCGGCGCACCTTCGGTGAAAGGCAGTTCCGTTGTACAGAGGACCACAATAAGCGAGCCTCCTGCAGCGACATTTAAAGCTTTCGAGAATGGTTCGGCGAATCGTGCCGTTGCAGACGGCACGGTTGCGATGAGCGCTTCGGCAGTAACAGCCGCCGGTGATTTAAGTATGCCTACGCCAGTTCACGCGGGCTTCAGAGATTCGATAGTTCCTGCTTCGGCCTCGGCGGAGCCCAACGCTTCGCGCTCGAACGGCGCTTTTAACCTGGAAGAACGCGAAGCAGAAAAGGTGTCCAGTGAAAACGGCGGAATGGCCGCTACCGCGAATCAACACGCTGAGAATGGGTTGCAGTACGAAGGAATCACCGCAGAGCAAGTGGCGCAAATAAAAGCTGCGGTGCAGCAACAGCAAAAATTCCTGGGCGAATTGCTGGAACATGCCACGGTCTGGGAACTTGCCGGTGTGGAACTGAAACTTTATTTTCCCACGGAAAAGAAATCTTTCGCGGAAATGCTGGAGGGACGCGACTCTTTGGAAAAGCTTCGTAGCATTTCGAGCAACGTGCTGAGTCGCGCGATACGTGTGTGTGCTAAACTTGCAGCCAGTACGAGCTCCGAGGCGGCAACGCGTGCGGGTTCGGAGCAGCAGGAATTGCGGGCCAAGTTTGAACGCGATCCGATGGTGCGTTCGATACTGCAGCGCTTCGGCGGGAAGATCTCCGAAGTGCGACGGGCGCAAGGGGAATGAAGCTGATGGAAGTCAACGCTCTCCAACAGATGCTTTCGAAGTTCCGGCAACTACAGGACGACCTGCAGCGGCAAGTCAATTCCGTAAACGTGGAAGCTTCCGCGGGCGGAGGCATGGTTAACGTAAAAATGAACGGCCAGAAGCAGATTGTGGAGATTCGCATTGAGCCGGAAATTTTTGCGGGCAAGGACCAGGAAATGTTGCAGGACCTGGTGCGCGCGGCGGTGAATGAAGCGTCGCGGCGGGTCGACGAAGAGCTGGCCAGCCAGATGAAAAATATTGCGGGCAACGTTCCGGGCCTCTCAGGTCTGAAGATTCCCGGGTTATTTTAAGATCTCCGCTACAAATCAACTCGCAAAATTTAGTTTCCTGAGTGACATTTCTGGGTAGTGCTGCAGTTTCCGGCCGTTGTTACGTTCCCGGGTAGGTCGAAACGTTTGTTCCGTGTCGCTGTAAAGGGAATGGCAGCCGTGAATCAAACTCGCCGCGCACTCCAGAGAATGACCGAAGGCCGACGTCTCGCCCTGAGGTACTCGCAATGACTCAAGCATCTTCCGTTCAACCTCCGCGAGTTGCTGTTTGGCTCCTCGACTTGTTCACTCCCTACGAACAAACAGAATCGATTCCTGGAGACCTGCGTGAGTAATTCTCGGACGTAGCGGCAATTCAGGTGTCGGCTACGCGCGCCGTTGGTATTGGCGGCAGAGTGTGCGAACAGTTTTTCATCTGGTCCGTAGTGGACTGGAGTCGTAGTTGGAGGGGTTTTACTAGTGCAGTTGGGGCACGCATTTGCTGAAGGGGGATTCGGACGTGGTTCGAGTTCCTCAGACGCCACGTCCACCGTCTTTCCCACATCGAACTGTTCTTGATGAACACTAGAATGTATCTTTGGCGCTTCACGGTGTCGATGCTCATCGGCTGTATTATTGCGCTTGCTTGCAAAAGTAGCGAAATGCTGGCTACCATCACGGGAAAGCTTAATCTGTAGCGTGCCAGCCATGGCTGGCTTCTGGCCCTTTTTCCACCACTGAACGGGTTTTGAGCGAAAAGCCCTCCCAATTTTACTGCTTTACTCGTTTGGTGGCTTGTTCACGATGGTGGTTGGCGGCGGAATCGTCCGAAAATACAGACTTCGGTCTCTGCATCCAATTAGGTCCGGAGTAGTCGCATAATCGGAAACTGTCGACTACCACATTTCCGCGGCGGTTTGCTCCTAATCGCGGCGTGTGCTACACATCAGGGATGCCTGATTTTGCCGCCCCTGTCGAACGACTGATCGATCAATTAAAACATCTTCCGGGAATTGGACAGAAAACAGCCCAAAGATTGGCTTTTCACCTTCTACGAAGTTCGGCAGAGAACGCTTTGGCGTTGGCGGATGCCATTCGCGATGCCAAAGAAAAAATCCGTGAGTGCTCGACGTGTCACAACATTACCGATACCGATCCATGTCTTTATTGTGTGGGACCGACGCGAAATCACCGCACCATCTGCGTGGTGGAAGAAGCCCACAACATCATGGCCATCGAGAAAACGCGAATGTATTCGGGGATGTATCACGTTTTGGGCGGGGCGCTGTCGCCGCTATCGGGCCGCGGGCCGGAACAATTGAAAATCAAATCACTAATAGAACGGCTGAAGGGCGCTGGCATCGAAGAGATCATAGTAGCGACCAATCCCACGGCTGAAGGCGAGGCTACCGCGGTGTACATCTCTAAGTTGCTGAAGCCTCTGGGAGTGAAGGTGACCCGGATCGGCGTGGGTATCCCGGTGGGCGCTGATTTGGAGTACGCGGACGAAGTGACCATGTTGAAAGCGATGGAAGGAAGACGCGAGCTTTAATAACAGTGAAGCGCAGAGCAGTTCGGTGCAAACCATAGTACTGGTAGGACTTTACGGCCAGAAATTAGTACTGGTGGGACTGTCTAGCCAAAGTGGAGATTTGAGTATAGAGTCTGGATTCCGCGAAGTTCCCCGGCAAGGTAAGGAGTTTCACTGTTGCAACCCCGGCGCACTACACGTCATCTTTGGTCCGGCTTGCCAACTTGTGCCGTAAAAGCCCCGGCGGCAGGATCGCCGCAGATCAATGCATGTGCTTTAGTTTGATGATTTTGTGAGTCGGCCGATAATCGCGAGATGGATGGACTGGCTGCGCGGACAACGTCGACGGCGAGTGCAACCGCCGGCAATTCGAAAGTTACCAGAGACCCGTGGACGTGGGGGCGTAAGACGAGTGATGGACGAAGCGAGCATCAACGCAAGTAACACCGCTGAAGGAAGTACAGAAATGTCGCCAAGCGCGGTAGCGCATGCCAGCTCAGAACTGAAAAAGCGCCGCAGCACGCGCATCGTGCAGGCTGTGCCTTTAGCGGTCACCGGAGTGGATGCCATCGGGCGCCCTTTTACCGAGCACACTTCGACGCTGATCATTAATTGTCACGGATGCCGCTATCAATCGAAACATTATGTTTTGAAAAATATGTGGGTGAAGCTGGAGATTCCGCATCCAGATTCCGGACAGCCGCCGCGAGTGGTGCGCGGACGTGTAGCGTGGATACAGCGGCCGCGAACGGTGCGGCAACTTTTTCAAGTGGCGCTCGAATTGGAAACCCCGGGCAACGTGTGGGGCATCGCTTTTCCTCCCGAGGATTGGTTTGCGTTTCCCAACGTGGAAGCGCTGCAGCATGAGGTGGGTGCGGCATCCGAGCCGCAACCAAACGAGATTGAACAGGAAGTACCAGCTCACAACGATTATGAAAATACGGCGGCTCACGTGAACGATAATTTGCGGGCCTTCCCTTCGCCGGTAAGCACCACCGATGCTTCACTACAGCTGGCGCGGCAACTGGCGCGACTGGTGGCCGATGCCAAGCAACAAATCCAGGCAGCGGCGCGAGAAGCGGCCACCCACGCGGTGGCCCAGGAAGCCTCGCACCTGCTGGAAAAACTTCAACCAGAAACCGAGAAACACGCGCAGGCTGCCGGGGCGGCAGCTGCGGAGTCGGCGCGCCGCGAATTGACGAATTGGCTGACATCCCAACTGGAACAGACCAAGGGCGAGCTGAGTTCACAACTTGCGCTAGATGGCCAAGCGCAGCGCGAGCAACATGCGGAACAGTTAAAAAATAGCGGCGAAGTTGTGGTGGGCCTATTCAAGGAAGCGGAAGAGATTGCCACGCGATTGAAGTCGCAAGCAGTGGAGGTAGAGGAACGCCTGAAGACCGAAGCCGAGACGGTGGCTCGAGCGCAACAGGAAGCAGCACAGTTGCGTGAAGAAACCAGCGTAAACCTCGCCATTCAGGCGGAAGAAACCGAAGCCCATATCATGGAACGCGCCGATGCCGCGGCCCGCACTATGGAAGAAGCAGCGCGCGTCCGCGAGGAAGCGATTGTGCGGCTGAAGGCGCAGGCAGCGAATACAGAAACACAAATCCTGGCGGCAGCGACTCGTGCGGTGGAAGATTCGGAACGTTTGCGACAAGAAACGCTGGAGCTGCACTGGCAGACTTTGCGTTTGGCGGCCGAGGAAGTTCAACAGCAGGTGGCGTTGAACCTCTCCACCGCGCGGCTGGATGTCGACGCGCATGTGGCGCGTGAAATGGAAATGGCCAAGGCCCTTTGGCAGGCGAGTTTAGAGACCTCGCTAACTTTGGCGCAGACTCGCGTCGTTGGCGACGTGGAACAGCGGCTGACCGGGTTGCGTGATTCTCTGCAGGAAACCGCGGAACGGCTGGATTTCGGTTTGGCGCGAGCTAATGAATCCGCGACTACGCTCGAAAATTTCTCGAACCGGCTGGGCGTGTTGCACGAACAAGCGCTGGTCGGATTCCACACTCAACTGGATGACGTGTTGAGCTTGCACAGAAATGAACTGCACCGCAGGTCGGAATCGCTATTTGAAGACGTGACCTCCAGGTTGCGAACCGCCTTTGAGGAAGCCAGCAATCGCGCGGCTGGAGAATTTGAACAGCGGATTTCAGGAATGGTCGCGCCACACCTACAAAGCACCGAGGAATCGCTTCATCGTTTGGCTGGCGGACGAGTGTTGCTGGATGCGGCCATTTCCATGCAGCAGGACCGCATCAGGGCGGCGGCGGACGAAGCCTTTGCGGAGTCACTTTCCAGATTCAAGGACAACCTGGGCGGGGCTGAACAATTGCTGGATGAAACCGCGCGCTCGGTCACCAGCCGAAACATCGCTGAAATGGAAGAAAAACTTAGCGACATCAAGCACCAGGCCATCCAGGATGTTTTCAAGTCCGCGGAATGGTATGAGAAGAAAGCTCAGACGCATATCCAGAACGTCACGGAAAAAGCGGTGGAGCAAGCTAACTCGCAACTGCGCGATAAGGCGGGCGAACTTTCCAGTGCGTTCACCAGCGAGTTGGATAATTCCGGCCGAAATTTTGTGGGGCACACACAGTCGCAGATGGAAGACACCGTGCGAGAGGCTTTTGAGCGGGCGCGAGCGCTTTTTGCCGACGCCTCGGACACTACCGCGGCGGCGTTTACAGATGAGGTGCAGCGCACCGGAAGGCATGAGCTGCAGGGATTTGGCGAGGAATTGCATCGGAGCGTGGAGCAGGCTCGCGCGGAACTGGACACAGCGCAGAGGGAGCTATCGCACAAAATTACGTCGGAGCAGGCGGAGTTTCTGCGGCATTTCCAGGAGGCCATGGACAAGGCACTGGAGTCTGGCGTAAGGGATGCCAATGAGAAAGTCGAGGCCAGCTTCTCGCCGCTTATTGATTCCTGGAAAATGATGACCGACCGGCACCAAAGCGACCTGCGTAACGTCTACGCCAAGATCAGCGATCAAGCTACAGAACAACACCGCAGCCGGCTCGAAAATGTTTCCAACCAGTGGATGCTGGCCACCGTGACCGCGCTAGACCATCAATCGCGGGAGATCGTGGCCGACATTTCGGCCAACGCGGAAGAAAAATTGCGCGAAACCTGCACGCAGGTTTTTGAGAGTATCGGGGAAACTTTGCAGGAACGCTTGCAGCAGATTGCGCGCAACTTGACCTCACCGACCGACCCTAACAGCCGTTCGCGTTCCGCGACCACCAGCAGCTAAACTCGCTTTTGCTTCGGCAAGTTGGCGAGCTCAGCGCTGCAGGGAGCGAACTTCCGCCTCAGCTCAACGCGTATTCGCGTGACGTGCGCGTCCCCGGTATAATGAAGAAGTTCCTTCATACATGGCTAATCGTGCATATCTGCGCGTCTGGACGCGCGATTTCTCCGAAGAACTGATGATTGCTGAGTTCGCGCGCTTTCTGGCCAGCGCTCCGCTCTCGGCTTCCATGAATACTTTCGCGGAATTGACCGTCCAACCAGTAGATGCGACGGAGACTCCCATAGCTTCCTGGGACCTGCGCGGCCAAGGATATGGGCCAGCGGAGGTTGCGGCGCTGTCCTTGCAACACTTGAATACGGACAGCGCGTACATTGCCACCGCGAAGTGGGACTTATGGGAGCTCAACGTGGAGAGTTTGAAGTGGCAGCATGCGCCGCATCCGCTGGTGCTCACCTGCAATGGAACGGATTACGACAATGGCGTGGCCGCGAGCGAAGGGCATTTCGTTGCGGACCTGGGGTTTGAACACTTATTTACAGGGCACGCCGGTTTGCTGGCTCCGGGCAAGGCCACCAATCCGTTTGAGTCTTCGGATCACCCGGTGGAACATACGTTTCGCCGTTGGATGACCGCGGGCGGTAACTTGAAGGAATATCACGCAAAAACGCGGGAAAACATCCAACAACTATTCACGTGGGTGGAGGCCATGCAGAAAGCGTTGCCAGTGGAGCGCAGTGAATTATGGTCCGAGGGCGAGGAAAACTTTGAGGCTCGTCTGGACGCAATCGTGGCGCAACGCTGAACACGCGTTAATGCAATCAAGCGGTAGAGTCTTTCGCGCCCAACAGCTAGAATGAGCAATAAATGAACCGTCCAGCTTCGACAGGTTATTGAGGATGGTCATGTGCCGAAGTGGGCGGAAGAGGCCGTTACTTTGATGAAATATCGAGTGGTCGGATCGCGGTTCAAGAAGGCTTTGGCGCAAAACATTTTCATTGTTGCTATGGCGCCGACGGCTTTTGGAAGTTTGGGCGTCGGATGCGGGACGGAGGCGCCAAAACCTCCTTCAGAGCAAGCTGCAGAAGCGAAGCCAGCGGCACCGTCGATTCCTGAGGATATTCAGGATGACGCGAAGCATCTGCTGGGGAGCGATGCGCAAGTGTTGCTGTTCGGAGACTTGGCAAAAAATGGGAAACGGCAGTTGCTTGCGGCCAATGTGGTGCCCAAAACTCCACAGAACAATGTGCCTGGCACGGTGGTCACGCGCGCGATTGTGGCTCAAGACGACGACGGGAAATGGACCGAATTGTTGCGAGTTGATGAGCATTTGAAAAACCAAAAAGGGTACCTAGGTTTGACGCCGCTTGATTCCATTACTGGATGGCGATTGCAGTATGAACAAAATCCCGAGAAGGGGTTGCAACTATATTTCACGCCATTAAAAGTAAATGGAGACACGCACGTGCTGACGATTGGGGTGCGCTGGAATCCAGCGACCAACCGTTATCAGTCTCTGGATGCCAGCTATGAGCATTTCCTGAAGGAATCCTCGACACTGCAAAATGTGAGGTCCTCACTGAGATGAGTGCGGCGGCAACAACCAGCGCGGCTTTGCGAACCAAGGCTGCAGCTGCAAATCAGCCAGCGAAGACTTCCGCGTGGAAGAATCTGCGCGGGCTTTTTCCCTATTTGAGGCGCTACCCGGGGGGTCTCACGCTTGGGCTGCTGGCAACGGTGCTGATGGGCATCATCGGCAACATTGTGCCTCTCGCGATTGGCATCATCATCGATGTGCTGGCCGGAAGCGAGCGGCCATTCTCAAATGGCGTGGTAGTCGGGGCGCTGAAGGCTAATTGGCTCAGCACAATAATTCCCTTCTATCAGCCATCTAGCCGGCACACGCTGGAAGTTTATTGTCTGTTGCTTATCGGACTCATCGCGATAAAGGGTGTCCTGTCATTCTCGGCCCGCTGGATTTTAATCGGGGTGTCGCGCGATATTGAATTTGATGTTCGCAACGATCTGCTGGACCGCCTGCTAATTCTGGAACCGGAATTTTATGTGCGCAATCGCACCGGCGAGCTGATGTCCCGAGCGACTAATGATTTGAACGCGGTGCGCATGGTGCTGGGTCCTGGAATCATGTACAGCGCGACGACCATGGTTACCATGTTGGTAGCCGTCATCCTGATGTTCAAATTGTCACCTCCCTTGACCATGTGGGTGCTGCTGCCTGTACCCATCGTGGCGGTGGTGGTACGCCACTTCGGCAAAGTGATTCACGAGTTATACGAAAAAATCCAGGCGTCACTGGCGGCGGTGTCGGTAAAGGTTCAAGAAAACCTTTCGGGTGTGCGCGTGATTCGAGCCTACGCGCAGGAAGACGCGCAGATTCGCGCGTTCGACGAACCGAACCGTGAGTACGTGGCGCGTAACGTGGAATTGATACGCACGTGGAGCATGTTCATGCCGTCGTTAACGGCGTTGATTGGCACCACGTTTCTGATCGTGCTTTGGAAGGGCGGGTTTTTATTTTTACGCAACGAACTTTCTCTTGGCGCTTTGGTAGCGTTCTCGAATTTTCTGACCATACTGGTGTGGCCCATGATTGCCCTGGGGTGGGTGACAAATATTTTCCAACGCGGCGCGGCGTCCATGGGACGGTTGACGTACATCTTAAACGCTCAACCGAACATCGACGATCGCGGCGCGAAAGTTCCGGCGGACAAGGAAGTACGGGGCGAAATCGAGTTTCGCAACCTGACATTCACTTATCCCACAATGTTATCCGGCGATGGAAACGCGGGTGCCGCAGCTAGCAACGGAGCCTCGGCGATAAAGCTCCCATCCAGCAAGGGTGTCTCTGGTAACGGAACCGGCGCCAGCGCAAATTCCAGTAATCCAATACTTAACAACATAAATTTAAAGATACCTGCTGGTTCCACGTTGGCGATTATTGGTCCGACCGGCAGCGGGAAAACCACGCTGGCCGCGTTGGTCGCGCGATTGTGGGAAGCGCCTGCCGGAGAATTGCTGATCGATGGGAGGCCGATACGTGAGTGGCCTTTGGAAACATTGCGGCGTGCCATCGGCTACGTGCCGCAAGACACCTATTTGTTCGGAGATACGCTGGGCGAAAATATCGCCTTTGGCCTGCCGCAATACGATGCCGAACGCGTGCGCGAAGCCGCCGAAGTTGCGAGCCTCGAAGGAGACATCGAGGATTTCACGGAAAAATACGAGACGATCGTCGGTGAACGGGGCATCACTTTGTCCGGCGGTCAAAAGCAAAGAACCGCGATCGCTCGCGCGCTGGTACGGGACCCGAGAATACTGATTCTCGATGATTCCCTCTCGGCGGTGGATACCCAGACTGAGGAACGCATTCTGTCGCGTCTCCGCGGGATTATGGCCGGGCGAACGACAATTTTAATTTCGCATCGCACTTCCACCGTGCAGGACGCCGACCAGATCGTCGTTTTGCGCGATGGACAAATCATCGAACGCGGGAAGCATGAAGATTTGTTGGCGCGTGGCGGGTATTACGCGGACCTTTATCAGAAACAATTGCTGGAAGAAGAACTTGAACGGGCATGAGTAACGCTCACGAAGAAGAAGCACTCGGAAAAGCATACGACTCGCGGCTGATGAGGCGGCTGCTGGAGTATATGCGCCCCTACAAATGGCAAGTGATCGTCGCGTTGGCGCTGACACTTGCGGTTACTCCGCTGGAGCTGGCGCCGCCGATGTTATTTCGGGCCGCCATCGACCGCTATCTGGACCCGTCAGCCCATCACCTCATCACCATCCTCACGGCGAGGCGGGGGCTGGCGATTATCAGCATTATCTACCTGCTGGTTTTGTTCTTTGATTTTCTCGCGCAGTACGTGCAAATCCGGATCATGCAGCGCGTCGGACAGCAAACCATGTACGACATGCGGCAGGAAATCTTTGCGCATATACAGCGCCTGTCGATGAGCTATTTCGACAAGAACCCGGTGGGCCGGCTGGTTACGCGCGTGACTACCGATGTCGATGCATTGAACGATTTGTTCGCGGCTGGCGTGGTCACCATGATCAACGATTTCTTCTTGCTGGTGGTCATGGCCGGCTATCTCTTGTATTTGAATTGGCGGCTGGCGTTGGCCACCCTGACGGCGGTGCCGCTTATACTTCTAGTTACATTTGTGTTTCGTAAGTTCGTCCGCGAAGCGAACCGGCGCATTCGAACGGCAATTGCGCGCATCAATGCGTTTCTACAGGAATACATCTCCGGCATGAGCATCGTGCAAGTATTTAATCGCGAGCGCAGAGCGAGAGTGGAATTTACCAAACGTAACCGCGATCACATGCTGGCGTATAAGGATGCCATTCTCGCGTTTGCGCTCTTCTACCCCACAGTTGAATTTCTGGGAGTTGCCGCAATCGCCTTAACTTTATGGGTCGGTGGGTTGCAGATTTTCGCGAATGTGTTGACGTTAGGCGTGCTGGTGGCATTTATGCAATACGCCCAGAGATTCTTTCGCCCTATCCAGGATTTGAGTGAAAAATTTAATATTTTGCAGTCGGCCATGGCGGCTTCGGAACGCATATTCAAGCTGCTCGATGAACCGATCACCATCTCCAGTGATCCCAGCGTGCTTCCGTTGCGCGATCCGCGGGGTGAAATCGAATTTCGCAATGTGTGGTTTTCTTACAAGTCTGGCGAGCCCAAAGATGAAGATTGGGTGCTGCGGGACGTTTCCTTTCGCGTTTTGCCTGGGCAGACCATGGCTATTGTCGGCCATACCGGTGCGGGCAAGACTACGCTGATTTCGCTGCTGCTGCGGTTTTATGATATTCAGCGCGGACAGATTCTACTGGATGGCATTGATATTCGCAGGATCGAATTGCAGGATTTGCGTCGGCAATTTGGCATCGTCTTACAGGACCCTTTCCTCTTTTCCGGAACTATCGAAACAAATGTGCGGCTCGGAACCGCGGGCATCGATCGCGCGACGGTCGAGCATGCCGTGGACGAAGTGGGGCTGGGGGATTTTATTCGCGCGCTGCCGGGGGGCGTGGAAACTTCAGTGAACGAGCGCGGCTCGACTTTATCGGTTGGACAGAGACAGCTTATTAATTTTGCACGAGCGCTGGCGCACAATCCACGTTTTCTGATTCTCGACGAAGCGACCTCCAGCGTGGATACCAAGACGGAGCTGCTGATTCGCGAAGCGCTGGATCGCTTGCTGTCGGGCCGCACCGCGCTGGTGATTGCGCACCGGCTGAGCACCATCCAACACGCCGACTGCATATTGGTATTCCACAAAGGCCGCTTGCGAGAGCAGGGGGCGCACCAGGAATTGCTGGCCCAACGCGGGATTTATTACCGGCTGTACCAACTGCAGTATAAAGAACAGGAATTACACTTGCCGGTCGACATAAGCGCTGGGCCGAACCCATCACCACTCCAGGCTAATGACTGAGCATCATGAATTCCTGGCGATAAAATCGGCCCACAAACAGATTTGCGTTTCTCCGCCCGAAACACTTCATAAGAAAAAGCCTCTCAAAACAAAAATCCTCGTCTATTCATGAGCGCTACACCCATCTTGCTGTCGGCAGGCGAGGCTTCGGGCGATATGTACGCAGCACGCCTGGCGATCGCGCTCAAGCAGCGCGCGGATGTTGCACTGTTTGGCATGGGCGGACCGCAAATGCGCGCAGCGGGCGTCGAAATTGTTGTTGATTACGCGGAAGTGTCGGTGCTGGGAATTACGGAAGTGATGCAAAAATTGCCGTCTTTGCGACGAGCGATGAGGCGGTTGGTTGACGAGGCGCATCAACGGCGCCCACCTCTGGCGATTCTCACGGATTTTCCTGGATTTCATTTGCGGCTGGCGCGGAAGCTGTCACCTCTGGGCATTCAAAACATTTATTATATTTGCCCGCAATTCTGGGCCTGGCGGCCTTGGCGCGCGAATCTAGTGCGGCGGAGGTTCACGCGGGCTTTATGCATTTTCCCATTTGAGGAGAAGTTTTATCGCGATGCAGGCGTGGTGGTGGAATTTATCGGGCATCCACTGGTGGGCAACGTAAAAGCGAGTATGTCGCCCGCGGAATTTTGCGCCGAGAATGGGCTGAGCGCAGAGAAGCAGATTGTCACCATTCTACCGGGTAGCCGTAGTGGAGAGATTGAGTACCACGGCGCGATTCTGGCGCAAGCGCTCACGCAACTTAGACTCGCCATTCCAGAGGTTCAAGCGGTGGTCGCGGTGGCGCCGGGCGTTAATCGAGCGGAGCTGGAGGCCTGCTTTAGTTCCGGCAACGGGGTGCGCTTCGTATCGGGTGCCACATACAACGCGCTAGCGGCTGCGGATCTAGCGATTGTTTCCAGCGGGACGGCTACCGTTGAGGCCGCGTTGCTGGGCAAGCCGATGATTGTGATTTACAGGCTATCGCCGCTGACCGCGCGGCTGGCCAAACCGCTGGTGCGCACCAAATTTTTCAGCATGGTCAACCTGATCGCCGGGCGCGAGGTTGTGCCGGAGTTGATTCAGGATGACTTCACGCCCGCCCGAGTCGCTTCCGAAGCGGTATCGCTATTGTCGGCATCCAAAGAAAGCCTTGAGAAATTGGCGGCCATGCGACTCGGCTTGGCAGAGGTAACACAGTTGTTAGGGCCACCGGGAGCCGTTGAAAGGGCTGCGGACACGATCGTTGGCGAGCTACACCTGGCACAAAGCAACGCAAAGTGAGGGGTTTGGTATCCTATAGAGGCAGTAGTAACTGCGGCGTTCAAGTCGGTGTGCCGATTCCAATGAAAAAATGTGAAAGGGGTCCGATGGCCCTTCGTAAGAAAGCTTTAAGGCCAATAGCGCGCTTGGGAGCGTTGACCCTGGTATTGTTCGCGGCGGGATCGTTGAGAGCGCAGAACCCGCGGCCGGTAGCGTTTGTTGCAGAAAATTATGATGTGTCGGCGACCCTGGACACCATTCGGCAGTCTCTTACCGCGACCGCGAAAGTTGATTTCAAAGCGCTGGAAGTTTCCGGCAATGTGCGAGTGGAGTTGCACCCCAATCTGGAGGTGCAATCGGTAAAATCCACGAACGGTCAGTCGCTCAACTTTGAGCGTGACCGGCAGAACCCTTTATTTCTGATAGTGACGGTGCCATCGCCGGTGGGCGCGGGCGGGCATGTGTCGCTGACCTTCGCTTACACTGGATTGCTCGCCAACGAAGAAAACAGTCCGGTCCCAGGCGTTCGTGCTGCGGTGATCAATCATGATTTCGCTTACCTGCTTCTGCCCTCACGGTGGTTCCCGCTGACGTATTATCCTGCGAACCGGTATACCGGAACTTTTCGATTGAATGTGCCGGCGTCATTTGCTGTGGCGGGCACCGGCAAAGCTTTGGCTCCCACGCCAGCCGCGGGGAAAAATCCGATTGATGGCGACCGTATCGTTTATACCTTCGAATGCAAAAACCCCGCGCCCCATGGCACGTTCGTAGCCGGGAACTTACAGCTTAATCCTCAACAAGCGGAGGGTGTGAGCGTGGCGGTATACGCGCCGCGTTCGGCATCGGGCAATGCGGCTGATTTTGCCGCGTCGGTGGCGCGCTCCATGACGGTTTTCTCGGACATGTTCGGAGCGCTTCCCGATCCGGCGATGTCCGTAATTCAGATTCCCGACGGCACCTTGCGTGAATTTGCCGGGCCAGGCGTGTTGTTGCTGAGCCAACGCGCGTGGGACCCCAAGTCGAATGATCGAACTATTGCCAGGTTAGTGGCTTCACAATGGTGGGGCAACGAGGTTTTGCCCGCGACGCCCAACGATGTATGGATCAGCGACGGCCTGGCGCGATATTCAGAAGCGCTTTATGCCGAGCAGAATGCCGGGAGAGAAGCAGGCCTGAGGGCAGTTGATGAGTTTGCGGTAGGGGCTTTGATGTTTGAAGATGCCGCGCCGATTGCGCAAGCAGCACGACTGGCGCCGTACTCCGCGGACTATCGCTCAGTAGTGATGAATAAGGGCGCGATGATTTTTCACATGGTGCGCGCGCAGATGGGTGACGTCGCGTTCAAGTCGCTGCTGCACGATTTCTATACCAAGTATGAGGGGAAGAGCGCGCGCATCGAGGACTTCGCGGCCATGGCGCAACAGCATGCGCAAGCGTCGCTCCGGAAGGGCGAAGCGCCGCCGGAACTTCGGGGATTTTTTACGCAGTGGCTAAACTCCACGGGCATACCGGAATTTACCGTTGATTACGTGGTGTATCGCACGCCGAAAGGATTTCGCATTTCCGGCAAGATCAAGCAACCGCTGGATACCTTTCGCATGCCGGTGGAATTGCGTATCGATACGGAAGGCAATCCCGAATTAAAAACGATCGATGTGATCGGCTCGGAATCGGACTTCACGGTGGAGACATTTGGCCGGCCGAAACCAGGGGGAATTCGCATCGATCCCAATAACCTGATTCTCAAGGCCAGCACGAATTTGCGAGGTCGGGCAGCGGTGGCGCGCGGCGAAGAATTGGCGGAGCAGGGCCGATATTACGATGCGGTCGTGCAGTACCAGCGGGCTTTGGCTATCCAGCCAAATCGCCCGCTAGCGAATTTCAGGATGGGCGAAGCGTTCTTTTACCAGAAAAATTACCAGGCTTCGGCGAATGCGTTTCGCGAGGCGTTGCAAACGGTGCCGGAACCTGCCGAGAAGTGGACGGAGGTTTGGAGCCACATTTATCTAGGAAAGATTTTTGATTTGCTAGCGCAGCGGGAACGCGCAGTCAACGAGTACAGTAAAGCCAGACAGACCAACGATAATACCGGCGGGGCGCAGCAGGTTGCTGAGGGATTTTTGAAAAAGGCTTACACGGAAGGCGAGAAAACAGCTGTAGCGCCTGGTGCGGGGGGCACCGCGACTCCTGCGCCTCCGGCGGCAATCCCGCCGCCTACGGAAGGAAATCGCCCAGTGCTGAAAAAGCGCACTGACCCTGCGCAATTCTTGCCCTGATCATTTCGTTGTTAAAGCAGCCAGGCTCCCTTCCGTATTTTAAAACCGGGAAAAACCCTTTAATTCTTGCGCCTTCCTGGGCCTTGCCTTGACTTGCCGCGCTACGCGTCGCAAACTTTGGGCCTATGGCTCACATCTATATGCATTTTGATTTTGGCGCGGACGAGGAAAAAGCGCAGGAAGCGCGTCACAAACTGGACGTTTGGAAACAGGCGTTTCGCCTGGATAAGAAGCTTCAATACAAGTTGGACCGTCCGGAAGAAGCTGACGCAGGCGAAGAAGACTCGGCGAGTGACGACACGGTGACTGGCGAAAAACACGCTGAAAAGCCCAAATCCAAATCTAAATCCAAACATAGTAAGAATGCAAGGCGCGCCGAGGGGGGTTCAGAAGGCAACGGCACCGGCAATGTATCGCTACTGGTTCGGCTGTATTTCTCCAGCCACGAAAAACTATCCGAGCAACGCTGGCTTGATCGTATCCCTACGGAGGAGCCGTTCAAGAGCGCCTCTCCCAAAGTGCTTCGTCAGGGCGAGCCTGGGTTCGAGGAAGCGTTAAAACAATTCAGTGACTTGGATTAATCGCTTAAGTCGGTATGGCTAAAGAACCTTAGCAATTCGGCCATTGGCCGTTTGTTCGCACCGGATAAGAAAACTAAAATTCCGCTATAATTAGGAGTCCGCCAGAGACAGCTTACATCCCTTCGCGAGGTCGGCACGAATGGCGTCACAGACGCGCATCAAAGTTGCCAAGCTTGACTCCCCCAAAATGCATGGCCTGGATCGCGATACCCTCATTCGTCTGTACCGCACCATGTACCTTTCGCGGAAGCTGGACGATCGCGAGATTCAACTCAAGCGGCAAAACAAAATTTATTTCCAGATCTCCAGCGCCGGCCATGAAGCGGTAACCGCTGCGGCGGGTTTGCTTCTCCGGCCGGGCGTCGACTGGATCTATCCTTATTATCGCGACCGGGCCCTTTGCCTTATGCTCGGCGTTACACCGCTCGAAACTTTGCTTCAAGCTGTCGGCGCTAAAGACGACCCCAGTTCCGGCGGGCGTCAAATGCCGTCCCATTGGGGTCACCCGGAATGGAACATCGTAAGCCGCTCGTCGTGCACGGGTACGCAATTTGTTCAGGCAGTTGGGGCCGCGGAAGCTACTCTTTATTATCAGGAGCGCCCCAAGGCGCTGGCGAAAGCGAAAAAGGCTCCACTCGGCCAATATGTGAGTTATGAAGACAACGAAATTGTGTATGTATCTTCGGGTGATGGCGCCACCAGCGAAGGGGAATTCTGGGAATCTCTGAACACTGCGTGTACTAAGAAGCTGCCGATGTTTTACCTGATCGAAGACAACGGTTACGCCATTTCTGTTCCCGTAGAAGTACAAACCGCTGGGGGCAGCATTTCTAAGTTGGTAGGCAGTTTCCCTGGCCTTCACATCGCGGAGTGCGATGGCACCGATCCGCTGGAAAGTTATGCTGCGTGTAAGGAAGCAATCCAATACTGCCGTGAGCGACGCGGGCCTGCGCTAGTGCACGCGCAGGTTACGCGGCCGTATTCGCACTCGCTCTCTGACGACGAAAAGCTATACAAATCCGCTGAGGAGCGCGAGAGAGAAGCGCACAGGGATCCACTGTCAAAATTTTCGCTTTTTCTGGTTCGCGAAGGACTGCTCGATCAAAAGCAAATTGAAGATCTGGAAGCGCAAGTCGACAATGAAGTCCGCGAAGCGGCGGATCAGGCTCTGGCGGCTGCGGAACCCTCCGTCGACTCGATCACAGTAAATGTTTACTCTCCGGACGTTGATCCCACTGCTTCCGCTTTTGCAGCGGAGCCGCAATTTCACGGCGCGCCAAAAACCATGGTGGAAATGGTTGCGGCCACGCTGTCCGATGAAATGATGCGTGACGAGCGCATTACCGTGTTTGGCGAAGACGTTGCCGACGCCAGCCGCGAAGAAAATCTAAAGAGCGTCAAAGGCAAGGGCGGCGTTTTCAAAGCGACCGCCGGTCTGCAGCGCAAATTCGGCGCGGATCGCGTTTTCAATTCGCCCCTCGCGGAGGCGAGCATCGTGGGGCGGGCCATCGGCATGGCTACCCGGGGATTGAAGCCCGTCGCGGAGATACAATTTTTTGATTATATCTGGCCGGCCATGATGCAGATTCGCGACGAATTGTGCGTGACGCGCTGGCGTTCGAACGGGGCGTTTAAATGCCCCGCGGTGATTCGCGTGGCGATCGGTGGTTATCTGACCGGCGGCGCGGTGTATCACAGCCAGAGCGGCGAGTCGATCTTTACACACTGCCCGGGCCTGCGCGTGGTGATGCCTTCTACGGCGCTCGATGTAGCTGGATTGTTGCGAAGCGCGATTCGCTGCGACGACCCGGTAATGTTTTTGGAGCACAAACATCTTTATCGCCAGCCATACAATCGCTCTGAATATCCGGGACCGGATTACACTGTGCCGTTTGGTAAGGCCCGGGTTGTTACCGAAGGCTCGGATCTCAGCATCATCACCTACGGAGCATTGGTCCATCGCGCGGAAGTAGCTGCGGCGCAGCTTGGGCGCGAGGGCACCTCCGTCGAAATCATCGACCTTCGCTCGCTTTCTCCCTACGATTGGGAGGCTATCGCTGCCACCGTGCGCAAAAACCATCGCGTGATTGTGGCTTACGAAGACATGCTCAGTTGGGGTTACGGAGCGGAAATTGCCGCGCGTATTGCTGATGAACTTTTTGAAGAGCTCGACGCGCCAGTGCGGCGAGTCGCCGCCATGGACACCTTCTGCGCTTACCAGCCTAATTTGGAAGACGTAATTCTCCCCCAGACTTCCCACCTGATCAACGCTGTCAAACAATTACTGGAATACTAGAATCCTCAACGATGAGGTCCGGTATCTCGCCCGCTAACCGCTCAATCGGTGGATGTCACGGAGGCAGGCAAGGGCAAAGCGGCGATAACTTCGCTTGGAACTTTTTGGGCTGTTTTGACGTATTATGCTTTGAGAATGACCTGTGGAGGGTCTCCATGATCTGCCCAAATTGCCAGAAAGAAATCGCCGATCACTCCAATTTCTGCTACAACTGCGGCGCCCGCTTGGTTGCGGGAGCGCCCGCGCCCCCAGCGTACGCGGCACCCGTTGCGAAGCGCTTGACGCGTTCCACTACCAACAAAAAAATCGCCGGAGTCTGCGGCGGATTGGCCGAATACTTTGATCTCGATCCGACGCTGGTTCGCATAGTGTGGTTGCTTTTGGTCCTCTTTGCCGGCACAGGCGTCCTAGCGTACTTGATCCTTTGGATTGCACTGCCGCCTGCGCCTGCGCGCATCGCGGCAAATTCGGTCACTGTCACGCCGTAACCACGGTATGCATTGGAACGGCGCCTCTCGCCAAAGGTCTGGTTGTCACGCGACTCGCTAGAGGACTACAGTTTGCCTTTTGGTTTTCCCGGACGCGAAGTCCGTGCACCTGATTCATACAGCGCGTAATCAGCCGAAGCCCGCCCGGCTCCGACCGTTGCCAGTGCGAAACACGCGGCCGCCAGCACCAAGGGAAATTCGTAGTTGTGCACCGCCATATATCCCCCGGCGCTGTGCACCTTCCAGATCGCGACAGCCATTTCCATCGCCAGCAACAGCCCTGCGATGCGCGTCAAAAATCCTAGAATAATCAGCGCGCCGCCAAAAACTTCCAGCACGCCCGCCACGGTGACAAAATAACCAGGCAGGCCGTGCTGTACAAAGAAGCTCTGCATGGCATCTGGATGAGTGAGTTTTGGATAGCCATGCCAAACAAAAATGATGCCGAGCGCCAGCCGCAGAAGTAGCAACCCCACGGGCTGAAGAGCATTAAAGCTAGTCATAAATTGAGTGTCCTGAGGCAATTTCGTCCGATCACGATGATGCGGCATTTTAACAGAAACCAATTCGGGCCACTCAGCACTCGCAGCCGGTTAAAACTGATCGGGCGACATTCAGGTACAATCTTTGCAGAGATTAACGGACGAATGATGAGTAGTTGTCGGGGACGGACCTCAGCCAGAACCACTAAATTCGACTCTCGTTAGTATTCATCCCATTTATGAATTGTTTTCTTGCACAAGACTTTTGTACGCATTCCGCAGCCAACAATAAGGCTTGCTCATGAAGCGCAAGCTGCTGATCGCCATTCCTCTGCTGTGCGCCGTCGCTGTGGCTGCGTGGATTTACAGACCAAAACACGAGGCTGCTGGCGAGGGCTACATCGGCGAGCGTAGCGTCACCTTGTGGAGCGGTGTGGCGCAGGTTCGGGAACCGCTGGATGCACTGCATTATGGCGATCACGTTGAGATCGTGGCTCGCCATAACGACAGCGTAAAGGTGCGCACCATCGGCGGCGAGGTTGGCTGGATCGATGCGCGATCGTTGATGGAACCGGCGTTGTGGCAGCGCAGCGCGAAACTTTTGGGCGATGCGCAGGAGTTGCCGGTGCAGGCTCGCGGCCGGACCAAGGTGGCCACCAATCTGCGAGTCCTGCCAGGCCGCACGCAACCTCGCTTGTATCAGTTCGGGCGTGGCATCCCGGTGGAAATTGTCGGACGAGCTGTCGCCGATGTGACCCAGGCTTCGGACGAAAAGGAATCTGCCGGCGAGGCTGCAGACTCCAAGAAAGAGGACGCAAAAAAAGAAGAGTGGCTATTCGTTCGCGGACTCGCGACCCGGCCGCCCAGCGAAGCCAATCCACGCACAACGGATACTTCGACAACCACCCGGCCCGGTGATCGAACCTCGCCCATTGCCGGCTGGATCATTGGACGTTTCGTGGAACTGGACTTGCCCGACGCCGTGAGAGAAGGAACAGCCACCGCCAACGTCCGGCCGGTGGCCTGGTTCGAATTAAATAAAGCGAACGACATTTCTGGAGCGAAGCCACAGTACCTGGTCGCAGGTAGTCGCGGACCGGACTCGCAACCTTGCGATTTCAGCAGTATCCGCGTTTATACCTGGAATCCCAAAAAGAGCCGTTACGAAACGGCGTACATAGAAAATAATCTTTGCGGGCAAATGCCCGTGCGAATCGGAACCGGGCCGAAGGGTGAACCTGAATTTCGCTTTCGCAGTAAAGACGCGAATCCAGCGGCTGGTAGCTCCCAAATCGGGAGTAATGATGAGCGCGTTTATCGCCTGATACAGACGGTGGTGAGGCGGATACGCGAGGATGGCTCCATCGCGTTGCCAAAAAAATCAAAACTCGCGGGTAAGGTTAACAGCCCGGCAAAGGCTAAGAAAAAGTCACGAGCAGCTCAATGACTCTACATATCAATGAAGCGGAAGTGCGTTCGGTGCTGACGATGGCGATGGCCTTGGAAGCCGTCGAAGAGAGTTTACGCAAACAAGCTCGGGGAGAAGTGGTTATTCAGCCGCGTCGCCGCTTCGAATTGCCCAAGGGTTTTTATCATTACATGGCGGCAGCTGACTACGCCGGCGGGTTCGTCGCTGAAAAGCAGTACACCTATGTGGCCGGCAAGATTCGCTTCCTGGTTTTGCTGTACGAAATGGCAACTGGGGATCTTGTGGCGCAAATTGAAGCGGATTATATGGGCCAGTTGCGAACGGGCGCTGCGTCTGGCGTGGCGACTAAATTCATGGCCCGTCGAGACGCGCGAGTCGCGGGCATTATCGGAACTGGCGGGCAAGCGAGGACCCAACTGGAAGCGATTGCCGGCGTTCGAAAGCTTGAGACGGCGCGCGCCTACGGCCGCGATGTTTCCCGCCGTGAGAGATTTTGTTCGGACATGGCTGAACGCCTCGGAATTCCCGTACACGCTGCAGGTTCTGCGGCGCAAGCCATAGAGGGCGCGGATATCATATGCACCGCAACGACTGCGTCGCATCCGGTTGTGACGGGACCGGACATTGTCGCAGGTATGCACATCAACGCTATCGGCGTAAATCATGCTCACAAACAAGAGCTAGATGAGGCATTAGTGTCACGCGCGGACCTCATCGCCGTTGATTCCATCGAGCAATCTCGCCAGGAGGCGGGAGATTTAATTGTGGCCTTTGGCCAGGATGAATCGAAATGGTCAGCGGTTAAAGTGCTGGCCGATATTGTGGATGGCAAAATTCCCGGACGTTCGAATGACCCAGTCGTTACACTTTTCAAATCCAACGGAATCGCTTCCTGGGACCTGGCGGTGGCTGTGCCGGTACTGGCTCTGGCGCGCGAAAAGGGCTTGGGCCGAAAGTTATCTCTTTGGACTAACATAAAATAGCTAAGTGGAACACCCGAGTTGCAAAAACACCGTTAGGCTCGCCGAATTACCCTGCCACCCGTTGACACTTTGCACCCGCCTGAGAAACACTGGGACCTCTTTTAAGGGGAAATCCGCGCCGCAAGGCCCCCCATGCAGTAAACTGTGCAATAGACTGGTCTTCTAGCTTAGTATGTGTAACCAACAACCGTAGCCAGGATGCGAACACTTCCAGATTATTTAAGAAAAGGCATGAAGCTCGTCATCGTGGGCTGCAATCCCAGCGAGTCTTCCGTGCGCGTCGGCCATTACTATGCCGGGCGCGTGAACCAATTCTGGCCGGTCCTCTATAAAGGCGGAGTGGTTCCTGAGCCATTTGACTATCACGATGACAAGCGCGTGATTGAATTTGGAATCGGTCTGACCGACCTCGTAAAGCGCCCCACAAAAACACCTGCGGAGCTTACGCGCGAAGACTTTGCGGAAGGGCGCATCGTATTGTCACAACGGCTTGGGGAATACACGCCACATGTGATCGCGTTCAACGGCAAACTAGCGTTCGAGCAGTTCGCGCAACGCAAGTGCAAATTTGGCCTTCAGAAGGATCTTCTGTACGGCGCGCGTGTTTATGTTTTACCGGAGACAAATACTCAGGATCCTCACGGAAACAGCGAGCGCGTGCGTCATTTTCGAAAACTAGCCCAACTTGTCTCGCGTACTGAGACGGAACGAGCTTCAAAGGGAAACTAGGATCGTAAATATGACTGAAGCCACGCAACCCGCAACATCTCAATCACCGCAATCACAAACGGCTCAAACACAAAATGCATTAATCCTGGAATCCAAACAGGACGGCATCGCCACGCTGACATTAAACCGGCCGGACAAGCTCAATGCCATCAACAAAGACCTTGCCGTTGCGCTAAACGAGAGCCTGGGCCGCTTGACCACTGATAAGTCGGTTCACGTGGTCATAATCACCGGCGCTGGGCGCGCTTTTTGCTCTGGTGGTGATCTCGGTGTCATCGCCGAAGGTCGCAAGAAAAACGATACGTCCGAGCTCGAGCCGCTGTTGCGCGCTGGGATGCATGCGGTGCTCAAAATGCGCAGTATGGCCCAGCCGGTAATCGCCATGGTAAATGGCGCTGCTGCGGGCGCGGGCATGAATCTTGCTTTGGCTGCCGACCTTCGCATGGCGGCGGAGAGCGCCACGTTTGGCCAGAACTTTATCAAGGTTGGATTATTTCCCGACTATGGCGGGACTTATTTTCTTCCGCGACTGGTTGGCTATTCCAAATCTGCCGAAATGTTTTACACCGGAGAAATGATTAACGCGCGAACCGCGCTGGAGTTGAGAATCGTGAATCGGGTTGTCCCAGATAGTCAGCTCGAAGCAGAAACCTGGAAATTGGCCCGCCAAATCGCCGATGCTCCTTCTGTATCGATTCGTGCCATGAAGACCGTTTTATTCGGCAACCGCAAACTCGAACTAGAAAAAGCCCTCGATGAAGAGGTCGAACAGCAGCTGAAATGTTTCAAGTCGCCGGATTGCCGCGAAGGCATCAACGCTTTCCTGGAAAAGCGGCCGCCTAAATTTCATACCAAGTGAGCGCGCAGCGCGCTTCAAAAACGACTTTTTATCTTAAGGGATAACCGGGCCTTGGACGAAATACAAATATCTCCGCTAGAAGTCAAGACGCGCCTGGATCGCGGTGAAAAACTCGTGTTCGTCGATGTGCGCGAACCGTGGGAATACGAATTGTGCCGCATCGAAGGGGCGAAACTGGTGCCGCTGGGCTCCCTGGCGGCAAACGTGAACGGCCTTCTCGGCGTTGATGAGGTAATTTGTTATTGCCACCACGGGATGCGCAGCCTGGACGCCGCCGCATGGCTACGGTTCCAAGGTATTGAAAAGGCCAAGTCGTTATCAGGCGGCATTGAGCGATGGTCCACCGATGTCGACCCGCACGTGCCTCGCTACTGACCTATATCCCGCGCTAAAATTACCGATGTATCGGTTGACCAATTCCCTTTCGGAGCCTTCATGCCCAGAGCTAAGATTAAGTTTTTGCAAAAGCCCACGTGTACTACCTGCAGAAAAGCGAAAGCCTACCTGGAGAAACTTGGCGCAGACCTGGAGTTGCGCAGTCTCGACAAGCAAAAACTCAGCAAGTCTGAATTGGACGAACTGATCGGCGAACACGACCACAAACAATTCTTAAGCTCGCGCAACGAGCTGTATCGTACACGAAATATGAAGGACAATCCGCCTACACGCGCTGAGGCCATCCGACTAATGTCCGAAGAGCCCAATCTTATTCGCAGGCCAGTAGTGATGCGCGGGAAACGCCTTGTTCTGGGCTACGACGAAGATGCTTACAAAGAGCTCGTGAAATAGCATTGGCTCGCCCATGAATCCGGACATAAAAACCATTGCGGTTATCGGAGCCGGAACGACGGGCCGGGGCATCGCATACGCCGCCGCATTCGGCGGTTACACCACCGTACTGGAAGATATTTCCCCGCAAATGTTAGAGGAAAGCACGCGCTGGATTACGAAGTCTTTCGACGAGGCAGTGGCCCGCGGCAAAGTGGACGCTAAAATTCGAGATCGCGCATTATCGTTGATCGCTATCGCTGGTTCGGTGGAAGGTGCGATTCGCGACGCGGACCTCATCATTGAAGCTGTGCCCGAAGAAATGGAAATGAAGATGGAGTTGTTCGCCATCTTCGACAAATTTGCGAAGCCTCACGCGATTTTTGCCAGCAATACTTCATCGCTATCCATTAGCGATATGAGCGACCTCACGGTTTCTCGCGAACGCTGTATTGGCATGCACTTCTTCAATCCCGTCCCGAAGATGAAGCTGATCGAGATGGTCAAGACCCCGCTCACTTCCCAGAACACCATTGATGTCTGCACGGAAGTTGGCCGGCGGATGGGCAAAGAAGTAGTACTGGTGCAGGAGTCTCCTGGTTTTATCACCACGCGCGTGAACGCGCTCATTGGCAATGAAGCGTTTGCGATGCTGGACGCCGGCATTGCCTCGGCCGAAGACATTGATAAGGCGCTCAAGCTGGGACTGAATCACCCCATGGGCCCATTTGAGCTTGTCGACCTTTTGGGGCTGGACGTACGGTTGAGTATCCTTGAATACCTTCATCATACGCTGGGAGAAAAATATCGCCCCAACCGGTTGCTGAAGCAATATGTGCAAGAGGGTCGGCTCGGGCGAAAGTCCGGTTGCGGAGTCTACGATTATTCCGAGCGAATAAGCGCGAGTGAGAAAAAGTAGCCGGGAAAATTGACCAAGCCGGCAGGAGAGCAGAAATCATGGAAGCACGGGTCTGTACGCATTTGCACAGCAGAACGACGAATTGTTTGGAGTACATTCAACGATCCCACTGATCCTTCCTTTGGGAACAACTTTCGCGATACTCAGAATGTCACTGGCTCGCTGATCGCGGCGTTCGTGGAAGATGAATTTCGCGCCACATCCTGGCTGACTCTAGATGCGGGCGTGCGCCAGACACATTTTTCCGGAAATATTGTGGAGAATGCTACCAGCCCGCGTTTTGGAGCCCCACGTCCGGGTTCCAAAACTAAACTGGGTATTTCGCGACTTCTGTGGCCATTTTTATCAGGCGCCGCCTTTGGAGACCGTTACAGGACCGCTGTTGCAATTTGTGAGTGGACAGAACCTGGGATTCATTCCGCTGCACGGCGAGCGTGACGAAGAATCGCAATTTGGCGTGGCCATTCTTTATAAAGGGTGGATTTTGGACATAGACACTTTTGGTACCCGAGCTACAAATTATTTTGACCATAATAATGTCGGAAATTCGGATATTTTCTTTCCACTGCGATTAAGGGAGCGCTGGTACGCGGCTGGGAATTGACGCTGCGGTCTCCTAAAATTGCCAGACGCGCTCAGGTGTACGTAACCTATTCAAATCAGATCGCACAGGGCAAAGGAGTTATCAATGGCGGCTTAACTGATTTCTCGCCCCTGGCGGAGACTATTTTCTCCTGGACCATGATCAGCGCAACACGTTGCACTTCGGCGGCAACGTCAATTTACCGCGAAGCATTTACGCTTCGACGGATATTTATTACGGCTCCGGGTTTACCAATGGAAATGCCGTACCTCCAGAACCCGATCATTTGCCGGGCCACACTACGTTTGATGTGACGGTGGGAAAAAACTTTGACGAACGGTTTTCGATCGGGGTAAGGGGTATAAATGTTGCTAATCCGAGAGTGCTGCTGGACTACAGTCTTACGTTTGGCGGCACCCACTATATGAACCCGCGCGAGATTTTGGTGCAGCTACGCTACCGGTTTCACTACTGAGCCAGAAGGCTCGGATTGGAGCGCACTTGAAGATTTTGCTTATCGCCATATTTGGAGCTATCGGCACGCTGGCCCGTTATGGCTTGCAGGGAGTGGTGCAGGTCCGAACTGGCGGAACCTTTCCCTACGGCACGTTACTCGTGAACCTTACTGGCTGCTTTTTCCTCGGCGTGATCGCCCAGTTCACCATGAACCGCATGGTGATTTCGCCGGACTGGCGCGTGGCCATTGCGGTGGGATTCTTTGGTGGCTACACAACTTTCTCGAGTTTTGGCTGGGAGACCGCGAAAATGATGGAAGATGGCGAATGGCTGCGCGCCTCAACCTACGTGGCGGTGAGCGTAGTCGCAGGATTATTTCTGTCAGTGGCCGGAATTCGGCTGGCTAACAAATTCTAGGGACACGCGGAGAGATGGCTATGACCCATGAAAAATTTGAAGGCGAACGAGTGCTGATGCGCATTCACGTAGGGGAGTCGGATAAATGGCACGGCAAATCGCTGCATGAGGCGATTGTGGAAATGTTACGCAAAGAGGGCTTTTCAGGTGCAACGGTCTTGCGCGGAGTGGGAGGATTTGGCGGGTCCAGCGTGTATCACACCGATAAGTTGCTGCGGCTGTCGCAGGATCTTCCGATTATTCTTAAGGTCATCGATAGCGGCGAACGCATAGAGCAAATTTTGCCGAGGCTGGGTGAAATGGTGGACGGTGGACTGATTACCCTTGAAAAAGTTCGCGTCATTCTTTACCGGGCTGCGAAACGATGAACGGTAAGCCTGTTTTTCTTCTGATGAAAACCGGCGATTGCCTGCCATAATTTTGGAATGTCTGAAGAACAAGAAACAGGATCGTGGCTGAATCGCACCGTTCTCGGTGTCGGCTTAACCAGCCTTTTTAGCGATTGGAGTCATGAGACCGCTACAGCAGTCCTGCCGGCGTTTCTCGCCCTGATTGGAGCTGGGCCCGCGTGGCTTGGAGCTATCGAAGGCATCTCCGACGGGCTATCCAGTTTTGCAAAATTGGCGTCCGGGCATTTCACCGATCGATTGAAACATCGCAAACCTCTGGCGGTCGCGGGTTATGCATTTACTGCATTGGCGACTGCCTCGTTTGCATTCGCAACGCATGCGTATCACGTGCTATTCGGGCGAACCGCCGCGTGGCTCGGACGCGGCATTCGGTCGCCGGCCAAAAAGGCCTTGTTGGCCGGCGATACTCCGCCGGGCGCTTATGGCCGCGCCTTCGGTTTGGAACGATTGATGGACACGGTGGGAGCCATCGTCGGGCCCCTGACCGGCTTATGGCTGTTGGAAGTTACCGGACATTCCTATCGCAAGGTATTTTTGTGGACGCTGCTGCCGGGTTTATTGGCGGCGCTTTTATTTTGGCTACTGGTGCGAGAAAAACCCATTGTCACAAAGCCCAGGCAATCATTTTTTGGCGGAATACGCGCGTTGCCGATTCCCTTTCGCAGATTACTTTGTGGCGTAGGAATTTTTGGCGCCGGAGATTTTTCACATACCCTATTAATTTTGTACGCGTCGCGCATGCTTTCGCCGTCGCACGGTTCCGCACGCGCCGCGAGCATCGCGGTTGGTCTCTATACCATCCATAACGTGTTTTATGCCGGCTCGGCGTACTTGAGTGGGTGGTTAAGCGATCATGTTCGCCGACGCAAAATGGTACTTGCCGCAGGTTATGGACTTGCTGTGGTCACCGCTGTTTTGTTGTGCCTGGCCGCGCAATCGCTTTGGTTACTCGGCTTGATTTTTATTTTGGCTGGCCTGTACATTGGCACGGAAGAAGCGTTGGAGGATTCACTAGCGGCCCAGATTGTGCCCAAGGAGCAGCATGGAATGGCTTTTGGGACTTTGGCGGCTGTAAATGCCGGCGGCGACTTTATATCGAGCATAGTTATCGGTTTTCTCTGGAGTGCTGTAAACGTACAAACCGCTTTCGCAGTTTCCGCGATTCTCTTCTCCATCGGCGCGATCCTGATTCTTCGGCTGCGTACCTCCTGATTTGCTGTTGCACGGTGTTGCACACCGTGTTAGCGTTGGCGAACAAAAGGCGAACCACTTTGGAGGCCGAATTATGCCTGAATCTTTGGCTGTGCGCACTGCCCTGGACACCTCATCGATCACCCGCGTTCGAGAGGTGCTGGACGACTTTGCTTTGCGTGATCGCGATGGCGAAATTCTAACCGCCGTGCGGCACTTCCCCGCGCGCGTCGCGCAATGGGCGCCATTCCCTGCTTGGATTCATGCGGATTTGCGCGAAGCCTATAAGGCCAAGGGCATCGAGAGGCTCTATAGCCATCAGGCTGCTGCTGCGGAAGCAGCCCATGAGGCGAACAACATGGTCATCGTGACACCCACGGCATCGGGAAAAACTCTGTGTTACAACCTGCCGGTTATAAACGCGATTCTGGAAAATTCCGATACTCGCGCAATTTATTTGTTTCCCACCAAGGCCCTGGCACAGGATCAGTTAGCTGAAATTCATGATTTGAATCAGCGGCTCGACAACCGCTTTGGTCTCTTCACTTATGACGGCGACACGCCCAGCGACGCGCGCAAAGCGATACGCGAAAAAAGCCATATCGTACTAACCAATCCGGACATGCTGCATACCGGGATTCTTCCTCATCACACGCGATGGACGCGGCTATTTGAGAATTTGAAATATATCGTGCTGGATGAACTGCACACCTACCGGGGCGTATTTGGCAGCCATCTTTGTAATGTTTTGCGACGATTACGTCGCATTGCTAATTTTTATGGCTGCCAGCCGCAATTTATTTGTTGCTCTGCGACGATCGCCAACCCGGGGGAACTCGCCGGCAAGCTTCTTGAAACCGACGTAGAGGTTTTAAATACTAATGGCGCGCCAGCCGCGGAAAAAACTTTTGTATTTTATAACCCGCCAGTCGTGAATCGAGCTCTGGGGATTCGGCGAAGTTACATCAACGAGGCCTGCCGCGTTTCACAGGAATTTTTGAAACGCGATTTGCAGACTATGATTTTTGCTAATTCGCGTTTGCACACGGAATTGATGCTGACCTATTTGCAGCAAGCCAATCCACAGCAGCCCGGCCGAGCCACAACCATTCGCGGATATCGCGGCGGCTATCTCCCGAACGAGCGCCGGGATATAGAACGGGGGCTGCGTGACGGACAGATTCGCGGCGTGGTTTCTACCAGCGCGTTAGAGCTGGGCATTGATGTGGGATCGTTGGATACCGTGGTAATGGCTGGCTACCCGGGAACGATTGCGGCAACGTGGCAGCGTGCCGGACGAGCGGGCAGGCGGAGCGGCAGTTCGTGCGCCGTGTTAGTGGCCTCCTCTGCGCCGCTAGACCAATTTATTGTGCGGAATCCAGATTATTTTTTTGGCAATACTCCAGAACACGCGTTTATCCAACCGGACAATCTGGAAATTCTCATCAACCATTTGAAGTGCGCGGCGTTCGAATTGCCGATTGGCCCCGAGGAGCGCTTTGGTGACGTAGATGTTCAGGACCTTTGCGCGCGGCTGGCCGAAGCGGGCTTTTTACATCGCGCGGGCGATAACTATCATTGGACCCAGGAAGCCTACCCCGCCGATACGGTGAGTTTGCGTTCGGTAACCAGCGACAATTTCGTGATTATCGATATTACCGGCGCTCCAACGGTGATTGGGGAAGTCGATTTTTCGAGCGCGCTGACTACCGTGCACGAAAAGGCCATTTATATCCACGGAGGCCAGCAATATCACGTCGAGCATCTGGATTTCAAAGAGCGCAAGGCCTACGTCAAGCGTGTCGATATGGATTACTACACTGACGCGATTCGCTATACCCAGGTGCGCATCCTGGAGTCCGCTGCGGAAACGCGATCGAACGATTCAGCTCCCGAAATTCCGGCGCTGCGCTCCTTCGGGGACGTGCTAGTGCGATCGCAGGTGATTGGATTCAAGAAGCTCAAGTTGTTCACCAACGAAAATATTGGCTCAGGGAATCTAGAATTACCTGAAAACGAGATGCACACCACATGCTATTGGGTCACGCTGGAGCGGCCGTTACTGGAATCGCTGCCGTTTACGATTAGCGAGCGGCAGAGCGGGATGTTTGGATTGCTACACGCCCTCGCTTCCGTTGCCACGCTGTTGCTGATGTGTGACCGGCGCGATCTGGGCACGGCCATCGGAGAAAAGCCGCCGTATCCCGATGATCAAGACATGGCGATGGACACGGTGCAACTGCGGGATAGGATTTCTCAGAATGCCAAGGAGTTCTTTGAGCCCAATCTGTATTTGTTCGACGCTTATCCGGGCGGAATTGGCTTTTCTGAGCCGCTCTACCGCGCGCACGACATTTTGATGCAGCGGACGCGCGAACTTATCGTCGCGTGTACATGCGCTCAGGGCTGCCCCTCGTGTGTCGGACCTGCGGGCGATCTGGCGCCGCGGGCCAAGGAAGCTGCGCTGGCCATTTTAGATCGGCTTTGCATTTCGAACGGTGAGGGCCGATAGATGGCTACCCTCGATCAGAGGTTCTCACGATTGGCGGCATTAAAACCTGCGCGACCACCGGCGGTGCGATCGACAACGCTACGTGAGCCTTGCGAAGAAGACACGATGGCACGACTGCTTGGCGCCGGGGTATCCACTAATCGATTTGGGGAGCATCTTGCCGTGCGCAACTGGTTTTCCACACCGGAATTTGTTGCCCCTCACTCAACCTGTTTGCAGCTTCTTTCTCAGCAACGCGACGAAGTGCTTTCCCGTCGCACCCGCTCCGCGCTGGAAAATCCCGACAAGTGGCTTTTTCTGGACACTGAAACCACCGGACTCGCTGGCGGTACGGGAACTTACGCGTTCCTAATTGGCCTCGCTTGGTGGGATGCCGGAGGCTTACAAGTAGAACAGTTGTTCATGCGCGATTTTGCCGAGGAGCATTCGGTGTTGTGCCAGCTTGCCGGGCGGCTGGCTGAGCGGCCGGTATTAGTGACCTTCAACGGAAAGACGTTCGATTGGCCCCTTCTGGAAAATCGGTTTCGAATGACTCGTTCGATTGCGGTGCCGAGCCTGGCGGCTCATCTGGATTTGCTTCATCCTGCCCGGGCGCTTTGGAAATTTCGCCTTCGAACGGTTCGGCTTACCGATCTGGAGCGTGAGGTCTTGAATCCCGCGCAGCTTGGATGGCACAGGCAAGGTGATGTGTCTTCGAAATTTATTCCGCAGTTTTATTTTGATTATCTTCGTGGCGGACCGCCCGAACCGTTGTTGGGCGTTGCCCGTCACAATCAAATGGATCTTCGAGGATTGGCGGCGCTTTTTGGAAAAATCAATGCACTGCTCGCCGAAGAGACCAATCCGGATAAGGAGGTACATGGCCTAGATCTTTTTGGCTTGTCGAAGTTTCTGCATCGCCGCGGGGATAAAGGGCGCGCGCAAGTTGCCTGCGCTCAGGCTGTCGACCTGGGTCTGCCGGTGGAGTTTCATTCCCAGGCTCAATATGACCTGGCGCTAATGGCCAAACGAAAGGGCGAGCATCACCGCGCCGCGGAGATTTGGCATGAAATTCTGGCCGATTCCGGAGATGCCATTCACGTCTGCGAACAGTTGGCAATTCACTATGAACTGCGCGCCAAGAATTATGAGCGCGCGCTGGAGTTCGCCCACCGTGCTCGCAGGCTATTGCGTACGCAGGCTGAGCACACCAACGTTTTCGCGCGGGGCAGTTTTGTGCGGCGCGAAGATTTGTCGCTGAAGCGAATCAAGCGCCTGGAGGGACGGTTATCAAAGGTCACCGGGAAGCTACTATCGCTGGACGAAACCAGAGCCTCCGGCACGATCTAACTCGCGATTCGGAAGGCTGGTTACGGTTATGCCACCAGGCTTGGCGGGATCCAGTGGAGGTTCAGGCGAAGCGGGCCAGCCAATCGCTTTGGTGACACCGTCAAGTACCACGCGAGTGGTTCCTTCGACGCTCAGGCATTCGGCCTCCAGGCATCGGAGATAAACGCCGCCTTCGATCGAATCGAAGGAAAAGAAGTTCGGCCGTCGAAAAAGCTTCGAGCGCTGATCGTATTTTTTCTCCAACGCCTCAGAATATTGGCCGAAAAAACGTACCGCCTCGGCGGTGTTGTTAAGACGCAGCAGGCTTACGAGAACCAACCGCTTGGTTCGTTTGTGTTCGTAAACCACATAACGATCCCCGTCCCATGCCGCGGCAAGAGTTTTAGCGCGGTCCTCGCCAAGAAATTGTTTCAAGACTTCTTTCCAGCCGAACTCACCCATGACGTTTTCTTCCATCCTGGTCCAGTCCGGACCCAACAATTTGCCGACATCCGGCAAATTCTCCGTTGAAGGTGTTTTGCCCGAGTGATAAAACGCGGGATGCATAATTTGTTGCGTGGAAATGGGCGGTTTGGAGAAAACCATAGGAAGGTCCTTCCAGCCATTACTCTTCAGCAGATCAGCGGAAAATGTAAGACCCGCAAAATACGGAAAGACCAATGCGTCTTTCAAAAATGGGGGCGCCTTTTTTAACGCTGGCGTAGCACCCATATCACCGACAAGTACGGAAGGATCGATGTCCGGCAGGTCCTTGAGAGATCGGCCGCTTTCGTTCAGCAAATAATCGATCATGGCGGCCATGGCGCTGCCTTCCAGGACCGCTTCCCTGGCGAGTTCGCCATCATCGTTAGGCCTGGCGGCTTTAACCCACGTTTCAATCTGAAAGTGCTGATCCTCCAGGGCATGGGTCAACTCGTGAGCCATCACCATTTTTTGATCCGCCAAAGGAATCCAGTCAGCGATGTAAAATTCGTGAGTTTTGGGATCATAAAGGCCGGCGATCTGCTCGGTTAGAAGCTCAATCATGAACGAATCGATATCGAAGCCCTTGGGCAGGAGACCAAATGCTTCCGCGCTGCGAGCAGAGGCATACCGCTCGGCAGGCTCTTTGTCCTCATTCATTTCGCTGATGACATAAGCGCGAATTTCTTCTCGGGAACGAAGAGTTTTCTTAACTGGAGTGCGCAGTTTCAGGCCGGTGATTTCACTCATCTGCGCCAGGACTTCGTCGGCAGCCGCGGTGAATTCAGCAGCGGCGGCGGACTTGGCAGAATCCGGCGCGGTGAGGGCCGGAGATTTTTGTGCTAAGGTGCCACCGCTGGTGAGGGAAAGAATGAGCACGGCCCAAACGGTCGCGCGACCATAAATAGGATTCCGCAAGAAGAACATGGTTTTGCAGAATAACAGATTTCAAGAGCTCCTTCGCGGGATGGCCGCGGCGGAATTCTTCGATCAAAGGCGCTGTTCCGTATCCTTAACAAGATGGTAATAGTAGTGTACCCTGCTCGTGTGTGTTGCTGACCTGAGGGAAAAATGTTACCAGGCCTACGCTTGCGGCGCGTCCGCGAGCACTTGGGATTAACGTATCGCGACGTAGAGCGCTGCAGCTACGAGATTGCCGCAAAGCGCGGCCGGCCGGAATTCATTCTGCACATCAGCCGCCTGGCCGACATGGAAAACCGTAATGTGGTGCCCGGACTGCATAAATTGTATGCGCTGGCGGTGGTTTACCATTTAAACCCCGCGGAGATTTTCCGCTGGTACGAGGTTCCGGTCGACGAGTTTTTCGCGGACGGGGCGATGTTTCCTGCCCCGCAGACGCATCTGGCCTCGCCTCCGGCGTCCCTGCGCGTCCCACTGCGATTTGATCCCGCTTTTAACCCCGCGCGCACCACCTATCTTTCGCGCATGGTGGAGCAGTGGGGTAACTTAGAAGGCAGCCTGCTCGATGGCCATCCGAAATACCGTTATGGGTACATCGGTTTAAATGACCGGCGGATGATGCCGTTGCTGCGGCCTGGAAGCATCGTCATGGTGGATGTCTCCATGCGCCGGATCCGGGACTTGGATTGGACATCGGAATACGACCGTCCCCTCTTCTTTGTGGAAGTGCGAGACGGCTACCGGTGCGGATGGTTTCATCAGGTGGGCTCTCGGCTGGTTATGCAACCGCACCCGCTATCACGCTGCATGCCGGAATGGTGGGAAACACCGGACGAAGCCGAGATTGTCGGCCGGGTGACCGGAGTGGTCACGCGGTTGAACGAACCGTGGAACAATTGTTCTGAAGTATTTCCAGCAGCGCACGCAGGTTCGAACAGAAAAGCTCCTTGAGATAATCCGGGGCGTGTTCCGGCAACAACACCCGATAAGCCTCCATGCGCTGCCAATGTAGCGCACTGACCTCGCGGCCAGCCTCCATAGCTTCCAAACACGCCCGCAAATCCGCTTCCTGGTTAGCGAGCGGCGTCTCCAGGATTTTCTCGAAGACTTGTTCATGACAAATCTCCAAAGCTTGTTGAACGGCGGGGTCCGGGTAGAGCGCCGCAAGACCTGCATGTTCGTATCTGCCGCTAGATAAATCCCGCAAAGAAGCGATATAGGTCAAACGCGAAAGAAGGCTGGGGATTCCCGCCAGAGTAGTCATGGTGAAATCCTGGATGATCCGCCGGTTTTGTTGCAGTTGTGTGAGTGCTTCCATAAGGAAACAGCGCTGTTCCGCAAGCAGAACTTTTTAAACTGGCCAGCTTAATCTCTGCTGTTTCCGTTCATGGTGAGCCCAGGAGGCTACAACATGAACAGAAGCAAATGGTATCTCGCCGCAGTTCTGGGTCTTGTCGGCTTGATGGTAATGCCCGGAGCGCTATTCGTCAATTACAACAAGAACGTTAACATCGCTGACGGAAACCCCTTGCCGCCACCACCTCCCAAGCCGCCGGCTTTTATTTCTTAGGCTAGCAGGGTCCGCAAACTGACTGGCGTTTGTGGACCCTGCTACGCTGCACCTCTTGGCGGAATTCCTCCCAACCTTGCGTACGGGTTAGAATTTGGTCGCTTGCTTACTATAAAGGTATAAACATGTTAGGATGCACGCTTGACCTTGAATTTCCCCAAAATCGTCGACTACCTATGGGCCACTACCTTTTTGCTGCAACTTGTCTTGTGCGCACTTCTCTTCATTCGGGGTTATTTTCGTAGACTGCCTTTCTTCACTGCTTACATCAGCCTTAATCTCTGCCAAGGCGTATTTCTGTACGCGATATATCACCACTATGGCTACAATTCCATGGCAGGTTACGTCGCCGGTTGGGTGTCGGAGGCTCTCACTCTCGCGGCCCGCGTATTCGCCACCGTGGAGTTGTTACGCCTCGTATTGCTGTGGTATCGGGGCATTTGGGGCCTGACGTGGCGGCTGCTGGCGTGCGTCTGCCCGATGGTATTACTTTCCATTGGTGCCTTTTCACGCTCAGATCCTCAGGTGCTCGTTATGCAAGTCGACACCGGGTTTCACGTGGTTTTTGCCGTTGCGCTTGTTCTTTGCCTCGGGCTAATTCACTACTATCCAATTCGGGTGGAGCCAGTTTATAAGGTGTTGTTGTCAGGTTTCTGCTGGTACTCATGCGCAAGGATTCTGACTAATACCGTTCTTCATGGTTATTCGTATGCGGAGTACCTCCATTACTGGCCGATGTGGCAGACCCTTGCGATTTCCTCCTATTTGTTAGTGCTAATCCTGTGGGGAAGTGTCTTGTCAAAGCCGCTCCCACCTATGCTGCAGCGACAAGCCCTTCTGCCAGATTCGGTGTACACCGATATTTCTCCTGAGATTAACGATCAACTTCAGGCCATAAACAGGCGGTTGATGAACTTCTGGAAAATTGAGGAGCCGCCGCAGTGAATTACTCCGTAGCGGTGTTTGCGAGTATAGGCCTATTGCTGCTGCTGGCGATGGCGTGGTTGGTATTTTCGGCGACGCGCCGCCAACCGCGAGTTATCCGCGATGAAAACCGAGAGCGTGAGTGCATTCATATTTCCAAGCTGCCACAAATCAAACAGGCACTGGCTGATTCGGATTTTATATATCTGAACGAGCGGGGATACCCCGCGCTTGCCAGGCGAATCCAAAAGGAACGGCGGCGCATTGCACTTAATTATCTAGCTTGTTTGCGGGTCGAATTCGAGAAACTGGTAAGGTTTGCGCGCATGGTTGCCGCGATGTCACCTAACCTTGCTGTCGCGCAGGAGGTTCAGGGTTTGCGGTTAAACTTGGAATTTTCGTACCGCTATTATTTGATTTACTTTCGAATGATCAGTGGCATAGGCCCACTGAAGGCCATCGGGACTCTCAGCAATATGGTCAGTGCCTTGACGATTCGAATGGAGACCGCGATGAGCGAGCTCGGTGAGCGGGCGGCTTTAGGCGCGGAGTTATTACCTCACAACCGCGGTGGGTTGGACGCGCGCAGCTAGCAGCACATTGATGGTATCCAGCAGTTTCGTCTTATCCAGTGGCTTTTTTAGAACAAACCCAGCCGTAGTCTTTTCGTCAAAGGCTTCATTCGGCAAGCCCGGGGTGTACATCCTGATCACCCGTTGAGAAAGAGCGGGGTTCTGTTCGATAAGCCAGTCGAAGAAGCTTTTTGTGAGATGCGTATCAGCCACATCGCAGTCCGCAAGAATAACGTCAAAATCGTATTTGTCGATAAGCGCATGGAGCTCGTCTCTGTTTTTAGCGGTGTGGACTTCGTACTCGTGCGCATCGAGGATTCCGTTCAAGGATTGCAAAATGGCGTGATCGGAATCGACGCAAAGAATCAACGCATGTCTTTCACTGTTGTCGGCCGGTGAGTCTCCGCTCAGCGATGTGGGGGAACCATCCAGGGGCAATTCGATGGTAAAGGACGCGCCGCGATGAGGAAGATTGCGGACGCGAATGGTGCCGCCGTGCTCGGTGACAATTCCATAACATATGCTTAAGCCCAAACCGGTTCCTTTGCCTACCGGCTTGGTCGTGTAGAAGGGATCAAAAACGCGAGAGGCCTCTTGTACGCCGGGGCCGCTGTCGGTAAATTCAACAAAAACTCTGGTCTTGTCGGAACGAGTCGTGACCCACAAATCGCCATCGGAGGAGCTCTCCAAAATCGCATCGACGGCGTTGTTCACCATATTGAGAAAAACCTGTTGCAGTTGATGAGGGTCCGCGGACATAACTGGAAGGTCAGGGGCCAGATTCAAATGTACGCGAATGTTGCTCATGCGCAGGTCGTAGTCGCGCAGCGCCAGAGTGTCCTCAAGAATGTGATTAATCATGGTGGGCAGGCGTTCCGGTTTATGCTGGCGGGCGAAGCTCAATAGATTTTGCACGATGCGATGAGTGCGCTGGGCCTGCTTGTAAAGCTTTTCGGAATATTCCATTCCTTGCGGGCCCATTTGGCCGCTGGCGCTCAGTAACTGGCTGTAACCCAGAATGGCGGTCAGCGGATTATTCAATTCGTGAGCAACCCCGGATATCAGCTGCCCGACGGCTGCCATTTTCTCGCTATTCAAAAGCTGTTCCTGGGTGCGGCGAAGGTTCTGATAAGCCTGGCGCGACTGGTCGTATAACAGAGCTCTTTCCGTCGCGTTGGTGATCTGGCTACCAACGGCGATGAGCAGGTTGGCGTCTGCGGGAGAAAATTCGCGCGCCGTACGGCTTCCTACCACCAATCCGCCGAGAGGCCGGCCCTTGGACCAAAGCACCACCACGTACGAAGAAACGATTCCTTCTTTGGTTAAGGCGTCCCGAAAAATCTGCGGCAGCGCAAGCCCATAAGAAGATAAAAAGGTCGCGTGTACGGCTTTAATGTGCTCCAGCAATTCTGGTTGTAGCGCGACCGCCGGCAGGTGGCGCGCGTACTCAGAACGTTGGCCAACGCCCGCGACGCGCCGCAGCATGGTGCCACTCTCATCGAAGAGAAATATGGACGAGGTATCCAGGCCGAACAACTCAGACAGTTGAGTTAGTGTCCTGCGAAGTGAATCGGTAAGATCCATGGATTCGGTGAGGGTCTGAGCGATGGAGTTCAATACCATCAGCTCACGATTTCTGCGACGGATTTCGTGCTCAGCCCTTTTTCGCTCACTGATGTCCAGTACGAATCCCTGGTAGGCGGTGACATTCCCAGAATTGTCGCGGATGGCCACCGAGGATTCGAGCACGCTTCGCACGTCTCCGTCCTTTCGGCGCATATCGAATTCGAAGTCCGCGACGCTGCCATGTTCGTGCAGCAATCTTTTCAGCCGCTCGCGTTCCGAAGGGTTTACGTAAAGAGAACCGACGATGTCGACGTTCAGGAGTTCTTCGCGGGAATCGTAGCCGGTCATTCGAAGCAAGGCGTCGTTGAAATCCAGGAAGCGTCCCTGCGGCGTGGAAATGAATACCCCTTCCTGTACGTTGGCAACCAGAGTGCGATATTTTTCCTCCGCACGTTTGCGATCCGTAATGTCTTTGAGAACATGGACGATACCCAGCGGATTTCCCACAGCATCGGAAAAATTGGAATTTGAAGCCAGAAAATAACCCCGGAGCCAAGGGTCCGGATCGTCGCCTTCGCCGGCTACGCCTTCGCAAAAAGGACAGATGTCGTAAGTCAATCCATTGCGTGGGAGCAAGTTTGTGACCGTGCGACCGAGCAGCGCGTTGACGTCCCTGCCCAACAAATGGCTCAGTCGTTGATTCACGCGCAACACACGGCCTTGCCCGTCGTGGACCAGGATCGGATCGCCAATGGAGTCAAAAGTGTAGGCCCACTGCTTTTGAACGGTGGTGAGTTGTTCGAAGAAACGTACGTTCTGCAAGGTTAGCCCGAGAAGATTGCCGATATTGACTAGATAGGCTATCTCGTCCGCTTGGAAACGCTTTTCTCGCGAACTGCCCACGCCGAGAATTCCTAATGGTCCACTCTTACCGCGAAGCACAATCGTAACCATCTCTCGTACCGCGGGCTCCGCCACGCTAGGCCATATGTCTCGATCGGTCTCGGGATATAAACGCAGGAATTCTGAGGATCCTTCTTGGAGTAATTTTGCCAACCACGGCTCCGTCAGCTGCAATTGCGCGCGTCCGCTCAGGAACGATTCACTGAATCCGACGGAAGCACGCACGGTTAGTTGCGCAGCCGGGCCTTCTCCTTCAATGAGGCGAATCAAGCCGTGCGTGGCGCTCAAGCTCTCCACAACTTGAATCAGGACGCTGTCGAGAAGTTCGCGTACGGAGAGGCTCTGCGTGCTCGCGGTTGTCAGTAGCGTGAGCCGGCGCATCTTGTCATTTAATTCGTCGGTGCGCGCGCGGCCACTCTCCAGCACCACCACGATCATGGCGATGCCCATCGCCACGCCTAACAGATCGTCAAAGGCCATCCGCAGGAGAAATACCGGCGATTCCGCCCACAACGGCCGGTCTAGCCCGTGGAGACCACAGGCAAAAAGCAAGCCTGCGAGCAACTCTGCACCATGTCCGGAACCGTATCGCTCGTGGGCGGCTCGCCCGCGCCAGAGCATCCAGCCCGCCACCAGCAGGACGACGCTTTGAACGATGGCGGCTGCCCAGCGAGCCAGACCGAGGTGCAGTCCATTGGCCTCTAGATAGAAAACCGTCATAAGGATCAACGCCATCGGCGGAAAAATCGGCCAATGCAATCGGTCAGACGCCACGGTGTACTGGATGACAGCTATCAGGAATAACAGTGCGCTGGCCACATGCCCAACGACCAGCATCACCCCGATGCCCCGCACAGGCGTGATCGCCAGGGCCGCTTCGCTCATAGAAGTTAAGGTAAAAACAGACCAACCAATTAGCCAGGAGCGAAAATAATTGGAATGATGATCCCTGCGAAAGAGAAGAAACAATACCAACAGAACAATGGAGGACGCGGCTTCAAAGAAAGCGATGCTTAACAGGCCTTGATTTTCTAACACGATGCGCCCTTTCCACGCGGAGTTGCCGCACTTCGAGCTGGGCAGCTACGGCGGGAGACTCATGAATGGACCACAAATGCTATAAGAGAGAAGCCTATCGCGACGCTAACACGCTATTTTCTTACTAGGCAAGGCTTCGCCATTCGGAGTGTGCCGTCCCATATAATGACTACAGGGAGCCAACCGACGTGCCAACCGAGGAGATGGAAAACATCCTGGTCGTAGATGACGAGGAAGCAATTCGCGAAGTTGTCTCGACCATGCTGGAGTCCAAAGGCTATCACTGCACCAGCGTGCCTAACGGTCGGGCCGCTCAGGAGCAAGTGAAGCGCTCCACGCCGGACCTGGTTCTAAGCGACATGATTATGCCGGAGATGGACGGCCTCAAGTTGCTGGAGTGGATGCGCCAGTACGATCCTGAGGTTCCGGTAATCATGGTTACCGCGATTCATGATATTTCCACTGCGCTGGAGTCCATTCGCAGGGGCGCCTACGATTACATTTTGAAGCCGTTCGAAAAGGATCAGTTATTTCTGGGAGTGGGTCGTGCTTTGGAACACCGCAGGCTGATCACCGAGAACCGCAGTTACCAGCGCAACCTTGAGCAACTGGTTGAGGAGCGCACGGTGCAATTGACCGGGGCAATTGCGCAGTTGGAGCAATCCTACGATGACACCCTGGAGGCACTGGGCAGCGCCTTGGACTTAAAAGACGCCGAAACCGAGGGGCATTGCCAGCGCGTGACGGCGTTTTGCATTAAGATCGCGAAAGAAATGGACGTGCCCGGGACCTACCTCCCGATCCTGGCTCGAGCGGCGTTTTTGCACGACATTGGAAAGATGGCCATCCCCGACAGCATTCTACGAAAGCCCGGTCCTTTGAATGACGAAGAAAAGCAGATCATGAGGAAGCACTGCGATATTGGCTACAACATGCTTATTCGTATACCGTTCCTGCGCGATGCCGCCGAAATCGTGCTGGCCCACCAGGAATTTTTTGATGGCTCCGGGTATCCCAGGAAATTAAAAGGCGAAGACATACCGCTGGGAGCGCGAATCTTCACTATCGCCGATTCCATGGACGCGATGATCAGCGACCGACCCTATCGCAAGGCCCTGCCCCTCTCTCACGCTCGCGGCGAAATCAAGCGCTGTTCCGGAACGCAATTCGATCCCAAGGTTGTAGATGTATTCATGGACATCCCGGAAGAACACTGGATCGAGCTGCGCGAAAATCTGGGCTCACCATTTCGGCTGGCACATCTCAAGAATCTTTCCTGAACTTCTCGTCAATTAGAGCAACTAAAGCCTCTATGCCGTCGGCGAACGGCAGCTCTGGCGTGATCAGGCTCACAACCAAGTATCCATCAGTGGGAAAATCGTAGAAATGACCGGGGTGGACATACACCCCGCGGTCATTTAACAACTCCAACGCGAGGTCTTCATCACTCCCGGTCACCGGCACTTTGATTACGGCGTACCAGCCACCTTCCAAATTCAAGCGGGTACATAATTTCTGCGTCGAAAGCAGTTTGTCGAGTTGCGCAAGGTTGTTTCGGATGCGTTCCGAGCACTGTCGTTGGAAATTTTGACGCAGCTCCAGCAAGACCGGCAGGGCCAATTGCATGGGCGTATTCATGGACAGATACGTGTCCGCGATCATCTCCAGTCTTGCGACCGCTTGTTGTTTCAGCGCTTGGGGACCAGTCGCAATCAACCAGGCAACTTTCATTTGTGGGAGTCCTGATATTTTCGATAGTCCGCTCATGGTAAATGTCAATGTTTTATTGTTCGAAGCGAAGCTCGGAAAGATGTCTTTGCCGAAGGAAAAATCCAGAAACACTTCGTCGGCAATGAGGGCGAGTTCCCTTTCCAGGCAGAACTGGTTCAACCGCTCCAGGTCAGCGGTCTTGCAGAAATGACCTGTCGGATTGTTTGGATTTACCACGATAATGCCGCGAGTACGCGGAGAGATGGCCCGTTCCATAGCGTGAAAATCAATCTGCCAGCGGTGATCGTAAATTAAGGGATAGCGTGCCGTGGTCACGTCTTGAATATCGGCAAGAAGATTGAAAAGAGGGTAACCCGGCTGCGGAATAAGCAATTCATCGCCCGGATTGCACAGAGTGCGAAATAAAAACGAGTACGCTTCGCTGGTGCTCGTAGTCAGGAAAATGTCATTGACGTTAATCGCGCTGCCGCGGGCTCGATAGTAATCGACGACCGTATCGCGCGCCGGGAGCAGGCCCTGAGGAATCGGTTCGTAATGCAGACTCGCCGGATGGCTAAGCGCCCGCAGAATCTGTTCTGCCTGAAAATAAAAACCACATTTCGTGGGGTTCGATTCGGTTAAGTCGATTACCGGTTTACCTGAAGAAAGCCGGTTGGCCAACGCTTCGCTAAGCGAGTTAGGCTCCAGGTTCCACGCAGTACGATTGGAAAACATTCGCCGAAGGGTAGCATGAGCGGCGAGAAAAACTTCAATTGCTCGTTAATTCACCCGTGGTTATCGGCCCAGGTAAAGAAGTACCGCCAGAAAGACCCACAGCGCATCCAGAAAATGCCAAAAATAGGACGTAACGTCCGCAGCCGTGGCTCGAGCGACCTTGGCGTGATCAAAATTGCGAAACGCGACGAACAGCAGCGCGGCTACGCCCGCGACGATGTGCACCGCGTGCGCCCCGGTAAACAAATAAAAAAAACTGCTCGAAGGGTTGCTGGCCAGGTAGACACCTTGAACCACCAGCTGGTGCCACACAAAGATTTGTCCACCCAAGAAAATCAGACCCAGGGCTGTGGTTATCGACCACCACGCGTGGAATGCAGATCGATCCGATCGTGCAAGACGTCGGCGGGCGATTTCCAGCGTGGCGCTGCTGGCAAGTAGAGTCGCGGTGTTTACCCAAACAAAAGCGGGGAAATGAAAAGAACTCCAACCGGACTTAAAGCCCTTGCGAACCAGGTAGGCGGTCACCAGCGTCATAAAAAACATAAATATGGAAACAATCGCTACCGCGATCCCGCTGTAATACCGCTTTGGTGAGGTGTGCCCGGAATCCCTCCTCCGTGAGCTGTCGTCGTCTCCCCCATCACCGCGAGCTGGTGGCTTCCCTCCTCCGCCACCTCCTCCAACGTTTTCGATAATTAGGTCGATATCTTGAACATCTACTGTGGATGGCACGCTAACCTCGATGCAACCTCAGAAACGGGAGAGAGAGGATGGAAGCTCAGAGCCGACTGACTGACTCCGGTATGCCAGTAAAACCCTTTGCTGCAGAAAAATGGTGCGGTCGAGAGGACTCGAACCTCCACGCCTTGCGGCGCTAGCACCTCAAGCTAGTGCGTCTGCCAGTTCCGCCACGACCGCATCGAGATAATCCTAGAGTGCAACGGCAATGCTGTCAATCAACACCACATCTTTATATCTTGACGCCATCGGGAGCTAGCGGAAGTGTGTTTAGCCGTTTGCCGGTGGCGTCGAAGATCGCATTTCCGATGGCCGGAGCAATGGCCATGATCGGCGTTTCACCCGCTCCTGCGGGAGCGACGTCTTTGCGATCCAGCAAGATGGCTTCGATTTCTGGGACATCCCGAAAGCGTGGAACGCGGTAGGCTGCGAAATGAGGATTCTGGATGCGGCCATTTTCGAATTGGATCGCTTCGAATAATGCGCCACCGAGCCCCTGAATGATGGCGCCTACCACTTGATTGCGCAGGCCGTCGGGGTTGACGATCACGCCGCATTCGAATGATTCTACCACCCGGACGACCTTCACTTCGCCTTTAGCGTCGACCGCGACCTCAACGCAGGTGGCCACATAACTTCCCTTTTCATTTCCGGCCGCCAAGCCAAATCCCTGGCCGTCGGACGTTTTCTTGCGCGGCCAATCGAAGGACTTCGCAGCGGCTTCCAGCACAGCGCGCATTCGCGCGTCCGACAGATTCTTCACGCGAAAAGCTAGCGGGTCGATTTCCGCGGCGCGTGCCAGCGCATCCATATGCGTTTCGCGCGCGAAGTGATTGGCTGTGGCGGCCAGCCCGCGATACGAGCCGCTGCGCAGCACCAACGGGACGCCATGATATTCGACACGCTGGTTCGCGACCACATAAGGCGTTTCTATGCCGGACTTGCCCGAGTGATAATTGTCGAATTCCCATGCGGTGAGCTTGCCGTCGGAGTCGATGGCGCCTTTTACGTCAATTACGCCCGCGGGACGAAAGTACGCCCAGGTGAACTCCTCTTCACGCGTCCAAACAACTTTCACGGGGCGTCCTGCGGCACGCGCCAGGCGAGCAGCTTCGAGCGCCGCATCACTGGTGTGTTTTCCTCCATACGCCGAGCCCATGTCCGGCACAATGACGCGCACATTGCTCTCGGGTATATGAAATGTCGCGGCAAGTTCATCGCGGTTCGCGAAAGGTCGCTGCGTCCCAGTCCACACCGTGAGTTTCCCATCTTTCCATTGTGCTAGCGCCGCGCGGGGTTCAAGGGGGGCGTGCGCGATATATTCCACGGTGTACGTGGCATCCAGACGATGCGCCGCGCTGGCGTAGCCGTCTTGTAGCGAACCCTCTTTTACAGGGTGTTTGTCGGAGCCGGCCACGCCATTGTGTTTCAGGTAAGAAAATATTTCGCGATTCGAAATCTGAGGCACTTCTTTCCATTTTATTTTTAGGGCATCCAAAGCTTTCTGGGCTTCGTGGACCGTCGGCGCTGCCGCGCCCGCGAAGTCTCCATCATGCACCAGGGTCACGCCGGGTTTCGTTTTTGCCGCGCTGTCGTCGTAAGAAACGATAGTTGCGCCGAACGACGGCGGACGCAGCACTTTGCCGTACAGCATCCCGGGTAATCGCAAGTCGGGCGTGTACTGGTGGGCCCCGGTGACGAAAGCTCGCGCGCCGACCTTGGGAATTTCCTTTCCGGCTATGGTCCATTGCGCAGGAGGAGTGGTGGGATCGTCCGCGGGCAAAACTTGTGCGAGCGTTTTGCCTTGGGCCAACTCGCCGTAGCTAGCGGAGCTGTGCGAGACAGGATCAGTAACTTTTCCATCCGCCGCCACTAGCCCAGCCGGCGCGACGTTCCATTTTTTCGCGGCTTCCGCGACCAGCAAATCGCGCGCCGCCGACGCAACGCGCCGGAACTCCGGGGTCATGCTAGGAGTTGAACGGCTGCCAAAGGTGCCCGCGTCGAATGGCGTGAGCGTGGTATCTGCCGTGACCATGCGTACGCTTGCGAACGGGACGCGCAATTCATCCGCAATGGTTTGCGCCAGGGATGTCCGTATGTTCTGCCCTATTTCTGCTTTTCCTGTGAATCCAGTGACCGTGCCATCTTCGCTAATGTGCAGCCACGCGCTGATGTCGGTCGGAAGCTCTTCGGGATGAAAGGACTTGGACTGCGGCGCTGTTTCCTGCCCGGCAAACATGTGTGTTGCAGAAGTGAAAATCGCGATACCAGCGCCCAGCAGATGAAAAAAGTCGCGTCGCGCCAGTTCGAATTTGTGGATGGGATTGTCGCTGAATTCAAAGCGCTCTGGTTCGGGAACGAATTGATCCACTCGATTATTCATCGCCCCGGCTCCTGCTCGCAGCGTTTAATACCGCTTCCATGATGCGCGGATGCGTTCCGCACCGGCACATGTTGCCTTGCAAGCCTTGCACAATGTCAGCTGGACTCGGATTCGGATTTGTCTTTAGCAGTCCGACGCTGCTCATGATCATTCCCGAAGTGCAGTAGGCGCACTGAAAGGCCCCGGCATCCAGAAAAGCCTGCTGCACCGGATGCAGTTTGCCGTTCTGTTCAAGACCCTCGATGGTGATGATCGGCCGGCCCGCCGCCGCGCTTACAGGAATCTGGCAGGACCGACGCGGTGCCCCGCCCAGGAGCACAGTGCATGCTCCACACTGCCCTTCACCGCAGCCATACTTCGTGCCCGTAAGTCCCAACTCGTCGCGCAGTACGTAGAGCAGCGGCGTATCGCCCTGGTACTTCACGGTGTAGCGCTTGCCGTTTACTTCAAGTTGTAAAGAGTTAGCCATAACGTTTCCCGAATTTTAATTTTTGCGCAAATCCGCAACTGAAGAGTGCTCGAAATTTGGGCGGGCATGACAGGTTTCGCAGGTAGTCTTGGCGTGATTCGTTTCGTGGCAACTCAAACAGCTGAACATGGTCACCACGCTGGTAACCTCTGAGATCGCCCAGATCTGCGACACGTCTCCGTGGCACGTCTCACATTTTACGCCTGCCGAGAGATGAGCGCGATGGGTCCACGTTACTCCCGGGATCACTTTGTAAACGCGCACCCAGGGAATCTGCTGGTTGGATGCGGCGTACTGCGCGATCTTTTGTATGGAAGGCTTATCCTTTCCGATGGTCACGTGGCACTGCATGCACTTGGCGGTGTCAGGAAAAGTCATCAACTTGCCTGGCTCGGGATTGGTGTGGCACTCCTGGCATTTCAATCCGAAAGCGAGATGCTGCTTGTGACTGTACGGGATGGGCTGCTCGGGAGCGGGATGCGGACTTGGATTGTCGGGCACCATGTGCCTTGCGGTCGGCTGCGCGCTGGCGCTGGTGGTTTTGTGCGCCGCCGGTTGTCCGGCCGACGATTGCTGCGCGGTGGCATACGTCGCGACGCAAAGCAGTGCGAGCAGTGTTAAGCCAACGAGCGCTAACGCAATGGATCTTTTTCTCTCCATGAATTTCGATGCTCCCATAGATCAAGTGTCCGCGCTTTTGCGCTGTCGTTATTCCTGCTAAGTCTTCTTCACCACTTCTTCAATGCTGGTGCCGAAATCCTTGAGCATTACCGTGGCGCAGTTTCTTCCCGGGCCCCCGGTCACCGATCCTCCCGGATGTGTAGTCGCGCCGGTCTGATACAAACCGGGAATGGGCATGTTGTGATGCGCCCAGCCCGGCATAGGCCTCATCGGTCCAGTCTGTGCCGCGGTTTGCGCGCCGGCATGCGCGCTGCCGTGCCAGAAATGCGGATTCATGCGCTCCATGTCCAGCGGACTTTCGATGAAACGAGCGAGAATTTTGTCGTCAGTTAAATTCGGCGAGAAGCGGCGCAAATATTTCAGATTGACATCGGAAACTTCCTTCTTGATGTTGTCCCAATGCTGCGGCCCATCTTTCAACAGGTAAGGCTGCCACCCGGTCACTTTCAAGGTGTGCATTCCCATAGGGGCGCGCGAAGGGTCGGCGGCGCTGCAACAAATGATTTGCAACGGCGGATCCTTAAGATTGACGACTCCGCTGGCATCGTCATAACCAAACCGCAAGGCGCGCTCCGAACTTGCCATCACTCCTGATTCGCACGGAGATATCGTGCCGCCCGCAACTTTGAATTGCGGCGCTTCCGTGGTGGCATAGTGGGAGACGAACATGGCCGTTTCCGCTTGCCAGGTATTGACGCCGTCGACGAAATCCTGGCCCCACAATTCGCGTGGCGCCATATCTACTAAATGCTTGATGTGGACGGTGGACACCACCGCCTTGTCGGCGCGGTAGGAGCTGCCGTCGCTGCATTCCACACCTACACATTTCCCATTTTCGATAATCAGCCGCTCCACCCACTTGTTGGTCATCAACACCCCGTTATGCGCTTCAATGAAACCGGCCAGCGCCTTGGTTAGCTGTCCGGAACCACCTTTTGGAATTGGACGCCCGGAGTGTTGTTGACGAGCGGTGGCATACGCGAGGCGCCCGGTACCAGGGGCGTCAGCCGGCTCGGAAGCAAGATGCGACATGAACAGCATGAATACGCGGGTGTGCTCATCTTCAAAAGTGTCACGAATAATTTCCCACGCGGACATTGCTAAGCGCCGCTGCCATAGTTTTCCGCGCGGCTGCGTGGCTAACAATTCATTCAATGGCTTGCCGAAACCGATAGGCGTAAAAGTGGCGCCCATCACCACAGGTTTAATGGCATCGAACTCCGCCAGCATTTCCCGGTAAGCACCAGCATCTTTTTTGGAAAATTTGGCAAACTCCTCGCAGGTCCGATCGAGGTCGCGCCATTGCGTCAGATAACTTCCGTCAGCAAACGGAATGTGGAAGACCGGGTCGGGATCGATGTACTCCAAACCGTAATCGCCAAGACGCAGTTCGTTGTTGCGCATCATGGGATTGTCCATCAGGAAGGAATGAGCCGAAGAACACACATCGTCATGGAAACCTTTCAACATGAGTTCCGCTGTTTTTACGCCGCCGCCCAATAGTGGACGCCCTTCCAGGACCAGACATCGATAGCCCGCTTTGCAAAGATACGCCGCGGTCACTAGGCTGTTGTGACCACCACCAGCGACCACAATGTCAAAGCGATCAGTACGCGATGTTTGCGTCGTGGCTTGCGTGATGGAAGTAGTTTCTTGCGCGTTCAAATTGGAGCCCAGCCCCAAATGCGAAACGGCTAGCGGAGCAATGGCCGCTCCTTTTACAAAGCCGCGCCTGGTGATGTTCTTCATCGTTTCTCCTGCATCTCTGCGCACTGAAATTCAGGTTTTCTTCGCGACTTCCGCGATGCTCGTTCCAAAATCCTTGAGCATCACGGCAGCTGCATTGCGGCCCGGGCCGCCAGTGACCGAACCGCCCGGATGTGTCGTTGCTCCCGTTTGATAAAGGCCGGGGATGGGCATGCGATGTTGCGCCCAACCGGGCATCGGCCGCATGGCGCCGCTTTGCGCCAGGCTGGAGCCGCCCGCGTGACAACTGCCGTGCCAGTTGTGCGGATTCATGCGCTCCAGATCGAGAGGACTCTCGATCGTACGCGCAAGCACTTTGTCGTCCGTCAAATTTGTGGCGAAGCGTTGCAAATATCTTAAATTGGCGTCCGAAACTTTTTGTTTGATGGCGTCCCAATTCTGCGGACCACCTTTAAGCGCGTAGGGCTGGTAGGCCACCACTTTCACGGTGTGCATTCCGGTAGGCGCTCGCGTTGAGTCAGCGAGGCTGCAACAGATCACATGTAACGGCGGCTCCGTTAAATTCACAGCGCCAATCGCGTAATCCACACTCATGTGCAAAGCGCGATCCGCGCTCGCCATCATTCCAGAATGCACCGGGGACAACATTCCTGCGTCGGTGCGATATTTTGGCGGCTCTCTCATGGCGTAATTCGTGGCAAACAAAGTCAGCCCCGCGTCCCAGGTATCCACGCCATCAATGAAATCCTGACCCCACAATTCGCGAGGCGCCATGTCCACGAGTTGCTTGATGTGAATAGTTGAAAGCACTGCTTTGGTGGCTCGATACGTCGAGCCGTCGACGCACTCTACTCCGGTGCATTTGCCGTTCTCGACGATGAGAGAAGTGATCCATTTGTTGGTGAGAATGGTGCCGCCGTGAGCTTCGATGAACCGCGACAATGCTTCCGTCAGGGCTCCCGAACCGCCTTTGGGAAGCGGCCGGCTTTCCCGCTGCTGATGTAGTGGAATGTAGGCGGCCCGCGCACTTCCAGGGTCCTGCAGCGGCTGCAACGCGTACGGACAGCCCATCATAAAAGCGCGGCAATGATCGTCTTCAAAGGTGTCTCGCAAAATTTCCCACGCAGACATGGCCAGCCGCCGTTGCCACAGCTTTCCTTGCGGATGCTCAGCAAGACGCTCGTTCAGAGGCTTTCCGAATCCGATGGGATTAAAAGTCACTTCACTTAACATTGGCCGGACTGTTTCATATTCGGTGATGAAACGCCGATACGCCACGCCATCTTTTTTGGAAAACTTAGCAAACTCGGCGCAAGTGCGATCCAGATCGCGCCACTGCGTTAAATAGGAGCCGTCGGGAAACGGCATGTGAAAAACCGGATCGGGAAAGATATATTCAAGACCGTATTCCCCAAGCTTCAATTCATCATTGCGCAACACGGGATTTCCGTGGATGCCGTTATGGGCCGAAGAACAAACGTCGTGAATAAATCCACGCAAAGTCAGTTCCGCGCTTTTGACGCCCCCACCCACTATGGGCCGGCCTTCGAGCACCATGCAGCGAAAGCCCGCTTTAGCCAGGTACGCCGCGGCCAAGAGGCTGTTGTGCCCCGCGCCCGCCACCACAATGTCGAATTGCTCAGCCACCATGATTATCCATTTTGGTTATTTCGCAATGGCTGATTCCCCCTCGCGAGCACGCAGCAAAGGCTGCAGATCGCAAGCCTCTTCCCAGGTGCGCATTTGTAGCGAACGCGCGAATTTACCGACGCCGTCGGTCTGCGCGCACAGCAAAGCCAGTTCGATAATTTCTTCTTCCGTGAAATACTTCTTCAAGTCGTCGTAGACCGCATCGGAATCGATAGCGTCGTCGCCGGCTTTGAAGAGCGTGGCGAATCGCAGCGCCGCTTTCTCTTTCTCGTCAAAGTGATTGCTGCTTTCAAAATGCATGGTGGCGAGCACCTTGTCTTCGGTCAAGCCGCGGGCGATGGCTACATTCGAGCGCACCGTTGAGCAGTAGCCGCAAAAATGTTTTGTGGAGATGAGAACGCGAACCGCTTCTTTCAGTGGAATCGGCAGGATGCCGCCGTTGAGCAGTTCGTTCCACATGCGCAGCCAGTTGCGCCCTGCTTCGCTACGAACGTAAATCCTGGCGCACAACGGATCGGGTGCACCGTTGACTCGCGCGCTTTCAATCAGCAGCCGCTGCGTTTCGGTGGCTTCGGTATCTTCGATAGGGCGAATTCTGGGCATACTTTTCTCCTAAACTTGAGCGGCCAAATCCTGAGTGGCGAGATTTTGTCGCAGCGTTGGCGCGTCGATTTCTTTTTCCCAGCGGGACACCACCACGGTAGCTATTCCGTTTCCGATCATATTGACCAGCGCGCGCGCCGTGCTCATGAAGCGATCGATGCCCAGCAGCAGCGCCATCCCCGCGACTGGGATTGTCGGCACCACTGTGAGCGTGGCCACCAGCGCGATAAACGAAGCGCCCTGCACCCCGCTGGCGCCTTTGGAGGTCAGTGTTGCGACCGCAAAGATCGTCAATTGCTGTATCAACGTGAGGTGCGTATTTGTGGCCTGCGCCACGAAAAGCGCAGCCAGCGTCATGTAAATGCTGGTTCCGTCGGTGTTAAATGTATAGCCGGTAGGCAGCACCAATCCCACCAGACCTTTCGAACAGCCCAGCCTCTCCATTTTTTCCATTAATGCCGGAAGTGCGGCCTCCGAAGAAGTCACGCCAATGACGATCAAAATTTCTTCTTTGATGTAATGCAGAAATTTAAAGATGCCGAAGCCCGCGAGATGTGCAATGGCTCCCAGAACCACGACCACGAACAAGATGGACGTCAAATAAAATAAGCCGATCAATTTGAGCAACGGCCCCAGCGCCGCAATGCCGTACTTGCCGACCGTAAAAGCCATGGCTCCGAATGCGCCGATGGGCGCGAAACGCATGAGAATTTTTACAATTCCGAATACCGCTTGCGTTAACCCGGCAAATAAATCCAGAAGCGGCTTGCCCCGCGTCCCGGTCATGGAGAGGGCGAAACCGAACATAATGGAAATGAACAGCACCTGGAGGATGTCGCCTTTGGCGAAGGCGTCCGTGACTGTAGTGGGAATGATATGCAGGATAAATTCCGAAACACTTTGCGCCTTGGCCGGGCCCGCGTAATCAGCAATCGCTTTGGGATCGAGCGTTTTGACGTCGATGTTCCATCCGCTGCCGGGTTGCACCACATTGCCGACAATCAATCCAATCAACAGCGCCACCGTAGATACCGTTTCGAAATACAGCAACGCTTTTCCGCCGACGCGGCCGACCTTTTTCATGTCTTCCATGCCGGCGATGCCCGTGACCACCGTGCAGAAAATCACCAGCGTAATAATCATGGTGATCAAGCGGATAAACGCATCGCCCAAAGGTTTGAGCGCCACAGCTCTCGCGGGATAGAAGTGGCCCAACAAAATAGCCAGCAGAATGGCCAACAGTACTTGGAATGACAAACTCGCGTAGAACGGTTTCTTGTGGGCAGTGGTGACGGTAACTTGCAAGCTTGGCTGCAACGCAACTTGGGAAACCGCGACGGGCTCGCGACCGGTGACGCTATTCACCGAGCCATCCGTCGGGTTTTTGAATTGCTTCGGTTAAGGTGGTGAGAAATTCCGCGGCGCGCGCGCCATCGAGTACGCGATGATCGCTCGACAACGTCATGGTCATCACCGGTCGAATCGCCGGCTTGCCTTTAACTGGCACTACGCGGTCAGCAATGCTGCCTACTGCGAGCGTAGCGGCTTGTGGCGGCGTGATGATCGCGACGAACGCATCCACCTGGTACATTCCCAAATTTGAAATTGTGAATGTCCCGCTCGAAATATCCGCGGGACGCAAGCGATTGGCGCGCGCACGCTCCGTGAGGTCGCGGCGTTGGGCGGCAATGTCACTAAGCTTGGCGGAATCCGCCTTATGAATCACTGCGCCAACAACGCCATCTTTTACGGCGATGGCCAAACTGATATTTATTTCCGGATTTTGGCGAATATCCGTCCCCGTCCAACTTGCATTCATGATCGGATGCTTGGCGATCGCGTGGGCCACCGCCGCGATGAGCAGATCGGTAACCGTAAGCTTCGCGCCGTTAGATTTTTCAATGGCAGGCCCAAGCTTTTTGTGCGCAGCCATCAATTCGGTGCAATCCACATCGCGCATCAAAACGAAATGCGGAACGGTAGTCCAGCTCTGCGTCATTCGCTTGGCCATAAGCCGTGCAATTTGACTCAGTGATTCACCTGCGTGCGACGCAACTGACGAGATGGGTGACGAAACTAACGTTCCACTCGACGACGCGGGAGCAGAATTCTTCCCGTCCGCCGCAGCTTGGATATCTTCGGCAGTGATTGTTCCGTCGGGGCCGCTTCCGCGCAAACTACTAATTTCTACACGTAACTCTCTCGCTAACCGCCGAGCCTTGGGTGAAATTTGTGACGACGTTTGCTCGGGCACTGCAGCCGCCGCAACCGTAGCCGCCACAGCACCACGTTCTGCCGTCGGCGCAACGCTGGTGGCCCTTGCCGATGGAGCCGCTACTGCTTTTAACGCCGGAGCTTTCTCGCCCGCCGCTACCAGCCACGCGATCGTTTCGCCAACTGGAATTATCGCTCCCTCATGCGCAGTAATTCCCGCAAGAAAGCCGTCCCCCGGCGCCTCAATCTCAACCACCGCTTTATCGGTTTCAATTTCGAGCAGCGGTTCACCTTTCTTCACCGCCTCGCCTTCTTTTTTTCGCCACGCCAGTAGCTTCCCGGTTTCCTGCGCCATTTCAAGCGCAGGCATTACCACACTGATAGCCATAAATTTTTTGGCGGCTTGGACGGACCGTCAGTCCGTAGCGGCGACGCCCTCCCTTTTTGCGCTGGCTTCTACCATGCTCACTACATGTTTACTGGGAGCAGCTTCGTTCTCGCGCGTGGTCGCCAGCGGGCCGTCCACAGTATGATAGTGCGCGCCCGCCACCATTAATTTCTCGGCGGGAAAGCGGGTGATAACTTCGTGGCCGGTTTCTGTCACCACGATTTCTTCCTCGATACGCGCCGCGCTCCAGCCATCCTTCGAGGGCCAGAATGTTTCCAGCGCGAAAACCATCCCGGGTTTTATTTCGTGCGAATGTTCCAGCGAAACCATCCTACTGATCACGGGCTTTTCCCAGATCGCCAGTCCGATGCCATGGCCGAACTGCAACGCGAACGCCGCTTCTTCGTCGGGGAAACCAAACTCTTCGGCTGTCGGCCACACTGAAGCAATTTCCGCGGTGGTGCGTCCCGGCTGAATCAGAGAGATCGACGCATCCAGATAATCGCGGCAGCGTTTATAAGCATCAATCATCGCGTGCGACGCGTAGCCAATGGTGAAGCACCGGTAATAACACGTGCGGTAGCCCATGTAGGAATGCAGAATGTCGTAATACACGGGATCGCCTGGCCGCAGCACGCGATCGGAAAAAACATGCGGGTGCGGGTTGCACCGCTCGCCCGAAATTGCATTGACGGCTTCCACATATTCCGAGCCCAGGTCATACAAAACCTTGCTGGCCAAGCCGACCGCCTGGTTTTCGCTCATGCCCGGCTTCATAGCCCGATATAACTCGTCGTACGCCGCGTCCACCATCATCGCGGAATGATTCAGCAAAGAAATTTCGTCCTGGGTTTTGATCACTCGCGCGTCGGACATCAACTGCTGCCCATCAACAATCGTGATGCCTTCCTTTTGCAGCGCGAACAATATCGGCGGCTCGACCACGTCGATGCCCAGCGGCTGTTTCAGCAACCCGCGCATCTCCAGTTCAAGTTTTATTTTCTTGGCTACATTTTCAGCGCGGCCCATCTCCGGAGACATCGCCCCGCGTAAAAGAGGAATGCCAGGACGCGAACGCTCACCGAGCCATGGACAATTCTGTTGGTGATGACGGGCAGCGGAGCCAAAGTCCCACAGGATCGGTTCGTCATTTTGCGGCAACAAAGCGAAGCGGCTGATCTTGTCTTGCGCCCAGGTGCCAATGTGCGTGGCGGTAAGATAGCGCACATTGTTCATGTCGAAGCACAGCAGCGCACCCATTTCAGATTTAGCCAGCAGCGCCTTGGCACGAGCCAATCGCTCCGTACGCAAGCGATCAAAATCAATTCGATTTTCCCAATCGACTGCCATCGCTCCATAAGTTTTTAGCGCCACGATATGCCTCCTATGCTGCGGCTCATGCTTTGCCGCAAAGTTTGCGCGCGGCTTCGAATACCGTTTGTTCGGTGGGGACGGTTACATCTTCCAGCGGAGGAGAAAAAGGAATTGGAACGTGCATCGCGCCCATGCGTTTCACGGGAGCTTCAAGATTAAAAAACGCGCCTTCGGCAATCACGGAGGCAATTTCCGCAGTCACTCCGTAACGTCCATAGCCTTCATCGACCACAATCGCGCGCGACGTTTTCTTGACCGACGCGATCAGCGTCGCCTCATCGAGCGGCCACGTAGTCCGCGGATCAATCACCTCAGCGCTGATGCCGATTTCCTCCAGCAGTGCCGCGGCGCCCAGTGCCACTTGCACCATGCTACTGGTTCCCACGATGGTAATGTCCGTGCCTTCACGCTTGATGTCCGCCACACCAAAAGGAATGGTGTAATCGCCCTCTGGCACCGGTCCTTTCGTTTTGTACATCATCTTGTCTTCGAAAAAGACCACCGGGTTATCGTCGCGAATGGCAGTTTTCAGCAAGCCTTTCGCGTCGTACGGAGTTGAAGGTAACACCACCTTCAGTCCCGGCACGTGACTAAACCAGGCATGCAACGATTGCGAGTGCTGCGCCGCCGACCGTCGCGTCGCACCTAGCGTCGTACGCAACACCATCGGAACTTTCCATTTCCCACCGGACATGTAGTGAACTTTCGCGGCCTGATTCACCATCTGATCCATGGTCAGCGTCAAAAAATCGCCAAACATAATGTCCACAACGGGCCGCATTCCAGTCATTGCCGCGCCTACGCCCACACCAGTAAATCCCGCTTCGGAAATCGGCGTGTCGATTACCCGCTCCTTGCCAAATTCTTCTACCAGTCCGGAGAGCACCTTAAACGGCGTGCCTGCCTCGGCTACGTCTTCGCCGATGATGCACACCGTGGGGTCACGGCGCATCTCTTCCGCAAGCGCCTCGCGCACCGCCTGCGCAAACGTCAGTTCCCTCTGCACTGCGCGTTCTGCTAGCTCAGGCATAAACGTCTTGCTCCACTTTGTCAGCGTTTGGGTATGGCGCGGCGATCGCAAAATCTACTGCCGCCTTCATTTCCGCGCGAACTTGGTCTTCCAGTTTCACCAGCGAGGGAGCATCGGTCAGTTTTTGTGCGATTAATTTTTCCGCGAACAATTTCACAGGATCGCGCTCGGTCTTCCAGTGGTGCTCCTCCTGCTTGGAGCGGTAATACTCACGGCTGATGTCGCCGACGTGGTGCCCGGTGTAGCGATAGGTGTTGCACATCAAAAACGATGGCCCTGCGCCGTCGCGCGCGCGCTTCACCAAACGGCTGGCCACCTGGTAGACGGCGGTTACATCCTGTCCGTCAACGCTTTCGGAAGGCACTCCAAACGCCGGCCCACGACTCAAAATGTCGCCTGCGGTGGTCTCCAAAAAATGCGTGTATTCGTTGTACATATTATTTTCGCAAACATAAATCACTGGCAGCTTCCACAGCGCGGCCAGGTTCATCACTTCATAGAGCACGCCTTGGCCTAACGCTCCTTCGCCGAAGAAGCACACCGCCACTTGCCCTTTACCTTTCTGCTTCGCTGAAAACGCCGCGCCAGTCGCGATGCCCGCGCTGCCCGCGACAATCGCATTTGCGCCCAGGTTTCCGGTTGCGGGGTCGGCGATATGCATCGACCCGCCTTTTCCTTTGCAGTAACCCGCTTCCTTGCCCAACAGTTCAGCGAACATGCGATTCGGTGCCGCGCCTTTAGCCACGCAGTGACCATGTCCGCGATGCGTGCTGGTAATGTAGTCATCATCGCGCAGCGCTTCGCAAATTCCGACGGCCACGGCCTCTTCTCCCACATACAAATGCGCTAGCCCAGGCATTAATGCGCGTGTATACAATTCATTCACCTGCTCTTCGAACAAGCGAATCATCAACATCCGCCGGTACATGCGCAGCGAGCGTTCTACTTCAGCTTTCGGCGCTTTCATGCCGTTTGAATTTTTTGTTTCCGGCTTTTTCATTTCAACGGTTTTTGCTTCGGACCTTTTTACTTCAGACTTCTTGGCTTGTCTTTTCTTCGCTTTATCAGAGAGAGCGCTCATCGCTTCACTCCGGACATGTGCGCGAGAACATCGAACACTACCGCGAAATCTTGCTCGACTAATCCCATCGCTCTCGCCGCCGTCAAAAATTCATTCGAAATCGCGGTCGTCGGCATGGGCACATCAACTTGGCGCCCAAGTTCCAGCGCTAGCAGCATGTCTTTTTGCATCATGTTGACGTTGAACCACGCTTCCGGAGGCAATTGCAGAACAAACGGCCCGCGATATTTAATCATTGGCGAAGCCACCGCGCTGTTGACCAGAACATCGACCGCTACTTCCCGCTTGATTCCGCTTTTCTCGGCGAGCAGGATGCCTTCGGAAAATGCCAGCATTTGCACTGCCAGGCTTAGATTCGCCGCTATCTTCATCACTAACGCTAAGCCATTGTCGCCAACGTAGGTAACTTTCGGTCCGATATCCAGCAACAGCGGCTTTATCTTCTCGAATGTTTCCGCGCGTCCGCCTACCATTACCGACAGCTTGCCTTCTTGAAGGGTGATAACGCTGCCAGAGACTGGGCAGTCCACCATGTCGCACCCTTTAGCGCGTACTTTGGCTGCTACGTCGCGACTGAATGCCGGGCTCACCGTGCTGATGTCGGCAAAGATTTTGACGGGTGTCAGACCGGCGAGAATTCCTTCTGGCCCATCGGTGATGGATGCCAACGCTGCGGAATTCGTGACCATCGAAAAAATTACATCGGACCCGGCCGCAACAGCGCGCGGGGAATCCGCCCACTTCATGCCTTTTTTGACGAGCCACTCAGCCTTCGCGCGCGTGCGATTGTAGCCAAGTACGGAATGGCCTTTGCTAAGCAGGCGGTTCACCATTTCGCTGCCCATGACGCCTAACCCGACGAATCCCAGATTTGCCATGTCTTGCCGGTCTCCCGCTGACAGAAAAGTTCGCTTACAGATTTAGTTTGGTGAAGTTGGAGTCGCCGCTGCGCGGTGAACGACTTGAATCTTCGCGCACTTGCCGCAGATGCGCGCGCATGGAGGCGCGGGCGCCGTTTGAATCGCGATGCTCCACGGCTTCTAAAATTTTCTTATGGTGATACTGGCCTCGCTCAGGGCCACCTTCGACGGCGAAGATGCCCATGCGCTGTTCGCGCAGCACTCCCACGATCGAGTCAATCAGCGACAGAATCAGGGGATTGGAAGCGGCCTCGGCGAGGGCCAGATGAAAATCAAGATCGGCTTCGATGAACGCTTCTGGTTCGGTCTTGCTGTTGTCCATCGCTTCTACAGCTTCACGCATCGCCGCAAGATCGTCTTTTTCCGCGCGCGCCGCCGCAAGCGAAGCAATTTCTGGTTCGAGGATTTCGCGCACTTCCACCAGGTGCACCATGGCTTCAGGTTGGCCGTCGCGGATCATGCGATCTAGCGACTGCCAGATGGAGTGCGAACTACCGTTCGTAATAAACGTGCCTCGGCCCGGGTGCGCTTCGACCAAGCCTTTTTCGCGCAATGTCTTAACCGCCTCCCGCACTGCGGTTCTACTTACGCCAAACTGCTGGGCCAAATCGCGCTCTGCAGGTAACTGGTCACCTAACTTCAGTTGGCCGCTGTTGATGGACGCTTCGATCTGCTGGACGATTTGTTCATAAAGGCGGGATGTTTGAACAATTTTATACATGGCCGAGCTCCAACGAAATCTCCTCAGTACGAACCTTTGGTATTAAGGTCCGACCAACCAAAAGGTCCCGGCCCTGATGCCGGCTCCAATATAATTCCAGGAGGCGTAGGTTCTGTGGCTCAAGGGTCGGGTCGGCAATGTAATCCGCTCAGACGGAAACTGCCGCTGAGTCACGCTCTCGCGTTGGAAAATGCTGGGCACCGACTTTTTGATACCGGGGAACCACTTGTACCTCGCCGAACAAGGTCCGACCACTATACCCCAACAGGCACCGGAGGAAAAGAAGCAACTAAAACTTTCATACAAACCATTAATGTTCTTGACCCTTGCCACCCAAAAGTGGTACAGCGGTCAGACCTGTTAGCCACTCATGGAGCCTAAATGAAAATGACCCGGCCGCGCGCAGCGAAGACCAGTCCGACCAAGTCAGGGACGGCATCGCTCAAGGGAGACACGAAGCCAACCCGTCGAGAATTCATTCGCGGCGCTGCTGGCGCATCCGTGCTCCTTGCCGGTTCGAACGTAGCTGCCTGGGCCGATCACCATGGACACCCCACCCCCCAAAGCCTTTCTTATCTTGACCGTAGGATGTATCTCCACAACATGGAGATTCTGGCTCACTTCATGCCCGGCCAGTCTCGGAACGGCAAAATGCAGATGATGTCCATCGAGAACCGCCGCTATATGCTCCAGCAGGGAGACGTCATTGATCTTAGCGACGTCCGAAAGCCGGTCATGTACAACAAAGGCGGATTTCAGGGCGGCCAAGTCCAGGTCGCCTTCAATAAAGACCTGAAAAAGTGGATTCTGATGGCTGGTTCTCAGACCCCTATCACGGACTCCACTCCAGAGGCCCCGAATGGCAAGTACGACGACCCGCATCTCGACGACAAGCGCAAGAATTTCAAAGGCTTACGCGGCGTGCGGTTTTATGATGTTACCGACCCTTCAAAGATCGTCAAGCTCTCTGAATTCAGTACCGGCGCGACCGGTCAAGGCACCCATCGCAACTACTATGATGGCGGCAAATACGCCTATCTGGATACCGCGCCCGACGAGACATTCATCCATCAACCCTCCTACTTTCGGCAGCTCGTCAACGGCAACATGATCGTCGACGCCTCCGATCCTGCTAACGTCTCGGAGGTCTCCATGTGGTGGGTTCCCGGCTCGCGTAAAGGGGAAGAGACCGAGTACAACAAGTGGATCTGGTCGAAACTGGTGCCTCCAAAAGTTGCGAAAGACCAGACTCCTTTCGCAGGCCTCCACGGTCCCGTCTATGTCCCCAAAAAATTGGAAGACGGCGGTAATCGCGGGTACGGAGCTTTTGGCTGCAACGGTTTCATCATTCTTGATTTGAGCGATCCAAAAAAACAACGGGAAGTCGGTCGATTCGAACCGCCCGCGCAATACTCCGGAATGGGAATTGCGTTCCACACCATTTATTGCGGAGTTCTCGACCGCGGGTTTGTGCTGACCAACGGAGAAACCACCAACTCGGATTGCAATCAGATTTTTCTTCCCAACTGGATCATCGATATTCGCGACGAAGTGCACCCGGTCCCTGTGGCGCAACTTCCCCGTCCGGTTCCTCCTCCCGAGGCGCCGTATCGCGATTTCTGTTTCAAGCGCGGACGCTTTGGCGCACACAATCCACCGCATTTAAAAGCGCCGGGTAAACCGCGCCAGGATTTTATTGCCTATTCCTATTTCATTGCTGGGCTGCGCTGCTACGACATCGGCAACCTTTATCGCCCCGAAGAAGTGGCCTACTTCGTTCCGCCACAAGGAGGCGACCTGGAAAAATTCGGCAGCTACGATCGCACTGTCGACAATGTGTTCATCGAATGGGATCGCAACGTGATTTGGGCTGCCACCGATACTGGACTCTATGCGCTGAGCTGCCCGAATCTTGGCAAACCGATACTTGATCCCCTGCCTGTCGCGGAATGGTCTCTGAACAAGTTGAATGAAGGCGCAGCGTAGCGATGGCCTGCTCCAGATCCACGGAGGATTCTTAATGAACACGGAACGACGCTTTGGCTTGCCGGTAGTGGCGGCACTTCTACTGACGAGCATGTCGCTAACTGCTCAAACCACTCCTCCGAAAAAAATCAAATTGCTGACGCTGCTTGGAAAACCGGTGCAATTCGTCATCGCCGAGAAACAGGGCTATTTCGCAAGACACAATGTCACTGCGGAAACGGAAAATCTGCCCAGCTCCGATGTCTTGCGCGGTAACCTCGCCAATGGAAAAGGCGACCTCGCTTATCTCGCGGTGGATAACGCCGTAGCGATGGTCGAACTCGCTCACCAGGACATGGTGATCCTCATGGGCGGTGAAGGTTCGCAGAATGAATTGGTGGTGCAGCCGGAAATTAAATCGCTCCAAGAACTCCGCGGCAAAATGTTGATCGTGGATGCTCCTAACACTGCATACGCTTTGCAAATGAAGAAAATTCTTTTGGCGAAAGGACTCCAAGTCGTGCGCGATTACGAAATGAAACCAATAGGCGGCACTCCCCAACGGCTCATCGCCATGCAGGAACACAAAGAGTACGCGGGTTCGATGCTCGGGCCTCCTGCGCTAATCACCGCCAAGCAAGAGGGATTTGTAAGTCTCGGCAAGGTTCAGGACGTCATCGGACCGTATCAGGCCGCCGGATATTTCGCGCAACGAAAGTGGGCGCTGGACAACAAAGAGAATATACAAAATTATCTGGCCGCTATTATTGAGGCGCAACGCTGGTTAATGGATCCCGCAAACAAGCAACAGGTTATCGACCTATGGATCACCGAATTTCATATGAAACCGGAGATTGCCGCGGCCACGTATGAGTCCAGCGTGAACGCCCCGGGAGGATTCGAGAAGGATGCAGCCCTGGATATAGAGGGCTTCAAAAATGTTTTGAAATTGCGCGCCGAAATTGAAGGCCAGTGGGGCGGTCATCCTCCCGGCATCGATAAATATTACGACCCGTCGTTTTACAACGCCGCATTGAAGAAGGCGTCTGGCGAAAAATAGCGCCGAGGAAATAATTGCTGCGACGTGTCAGGCAGCTGACTATCTAAAATCAATCGACTAAGCTGTGGACCATATGAACATTGTAAACACATGCATTCGGCGAACCGCGTTTCTGGGGTTGGCATTTTGTGCCAGCTTATTTTGCGGGATCACAATTCAAGCGCAACAGAAGGAACGCACCCTCGAAGAGATTAAAGCAGAAGCCGTAAAGCGCTCTGAAAACGGCATGTATCCGCTGATCGGTCTCGATCCAGCCGATGTGCGCGAGGCTTTCTCGAAAATCAACAGCACCGATAACGACGAGTGGGCTGCTGGATTCAGCGCCGTTGCCGACCGTTACATGGCGCAGGCTAAAGCTGCGGAAGCTTCCGATCCAGCGAAGGCCAGCGCACTCTATGTGCGAGCCTGGCGGCTTTATTCGTTCGGACGTTGGCCGGTGCCCGCTTCTGCCGGGAAAAAACGGGCCTACGCCAAAGCGCTGGAAGCTTTTCTTGCTCACGCCAGGTTGCAGGAGAATCCGCTCGAGGTAGTTCACATTCCTTTCGAAGGTTCGGAAATAATCGGTTACCTTCGCTTGCCAAAAAATGTGAAAGGCCCGGCCCCAGTCGTGATCGCCATCAGCGGACTGGATAGCCGCAAAGAGGATCTCTCCGAGAATTTTGGCGCGATCCTTCCATTTGGAATTGGATTTATCGGTATCGATTCGCCTGGTACCGGGCAAGCTCCCATCAAAGCCAGTGAAACTTCGGAGCGCATGTTTTCGCGGGTGATTGATTATTTACAAACTCGCCCGGAAGTCGACAAAAACAGGATTGGAGTGGACGGTCAGAGCTTCGGAGCCTATTGGGCCACTAAACTCGCGATCATTGAGCATGCGCGCCTGAAGGGTGTGGTCGTGCAATCCCCGCTTGCCGACGCGACCTTCCAAAAAGATTTTCTCGTGAATAAAACCTTGGGCAATCGCGAATATTTATTCGGCCTTGTGCCCGCATTAATGTCCATCTACGAAGGCGCCAATTCGATTGAAGATTTATCTGTGATCTTCCCCAAGATGTCGCTTGTAAAGCAGGGACTCATCGGCAAGCCCACCTCGCCGATGCTGATCATTGCCGGCGCGTTGGACACCCAGGTGCCCATCTCCGATGCGTACATGATTTTGAGCAGCGGCGATGTTCCCAAAGAAGCGTGGATCAATCCGCAAGGCGGTCATCTGGGACGCCAAGTCAAAGTGTGGCCTGATCCGGTAATTTTCAAGCAGGTGATTATTCCCTGGCTGGTGCGCAACCTGAATGCTCAAACCGCGCAGTAACGTCTCCAGCGCGACAAGGTTGCGCTGAAATCAAGATCACGGCGTAGGCGCGTCCCCACTCTCAGTTGGATTCGCCATCGCTTCACGCAATTTCGCGGTGTCCAGCTCACCTTCCCAACGGCTCACGACAATTGTGGCGACGCCGTTCCCGATGACGTTCGTCAACGCGCGACATTCGCTCATGAATTTGTCGATCCCTACCAAAATTGCTAGTGCTTGAATAGGAATCGACGGCACCGCCGTAAGAATTGCCGCCAAGGTAACGAATCCGGTGCCGGTAACCCCCGAAGCGCCCTTCGACGCGATCATCGCGAACAACAAAATCCCCACGATCTGGCCGATTGCCAGATGAGTGTCGGTCGCTTGCGCCAAAAAAATCACTGCCAAGGTTAAATAAATGTTAGTGCCGTCAGTGTTAAAACTGTACCCGGTCGGAAAAACCAATCCCACGATCGATCGCGACGCGCCCAAACGTTCTAACTTCTGCATCATGTCCGGCAAAACCGTTTCGGACGAACTGGTCCCCAGCACGATAAGAAGCTCATCCTTAATGTAGGCGATGAAGCGAAAGATAGAAAAACGCGTCAGCGCCGCAATGCTCCCCAGAATCACCACCACAAAAACAATGCTGGTCAGATAGAACGTACCGATCAATTTCGCAAGACTCGACAGCGATCCCAGCCCATAACTGCCCACCGTAAACGCCATGCCGCCAAGAGCGCCCAGCGGTGCCGCTTTCACGATAATGCGAATGATGCCAAAAACAACTTTGCTGAGCGCGCCTATCGCACGCGCGATTCGTTCGCCGAGGGCGCCTAGCCGCGAAATTGAAAAGCCTGTCAAAATAGAAACCAGCAACACCTGCAAAACGTCGCCGCCCGCAAAGGCATCTACAAAAGTCCTTGGCACGATGCCGACTAGAAATGGAATGATGCCGGTGTCCTTCGCGCGACCCACGTAAGTGGCGATGGCTTTGGGATCCAGCGAACGCGGATCCAGATTCAAACCGCTACCCGGATGCACGATAATCGCGACAAGAATTCCCGTGATCAGCGCCAGCGTGGAGACCACCTCGAAGTAGACCAGTGCTTTCACTCCCACTCGTCCAACCTTTTTTAAGTCTCCCACCGACGCAATTCCCTGCACCACCACGCAAAAAATCACCGGGGCAATCATCATTCGAATCAGCGCCACAAACACATCGCCGAGCGGTTTCAGCGCGATGCCGGCATGCGGAAAAAATCTCCCGACGAATATTCCTATGCAAATGGCGAAAAGGACTTGCACGTAGAGGGTGCTGTACCACGGTCGGCGCGCAGGTCTGCCCAGTGATGGCCCCAGTGGCGCTGACGTTGCGTTGCTCAACTTATTTTTCCTGAGTTGGGCTGCGGCAAGTCGTCACCGTTGATTGCACGGTTCATTGCACGCGATTCTGGGGCAGTTCGTTTTTAAGAGTGAATTGCTCAATATTGCGCCAGGCAGAACGAAAAAGATTTTCAGTAGCCTGTCGCGTAACACCGGCGATGTGTGGCGTGAATAAAACTCGGCGCGCTGCATCTCCGGTGAGCGAAAGCAGCGGGTTATCCAGTGCGGGAGGCTCCGTTTCGTACACATCGACGGCCGCGCCCCCCAAATGTCCGGAACTCAGCGCTTCCGCCAAAGCTGCTTCATCGACGACGCCGCCGCGCGAAGCCTGAATTAAGATCGCTCCCGGTTTCATTTCTCTCAGTTCATTAGAACCAATGAGCCAGCGCGTCGCCGGTAACAGTGGAACATGCAGTGTCACCACATCCGCTGACTTCAGTAGTTCGTCCAAGGATAGAGATGTCGCGTCGATTGCCCGAGCCGAACCGCCAGCACTCGGCGCAGGATCGTAATAACAAATCCGGCAGCCTGCTTGATGAAAAGTCTGCGCCACGGCCAGGCCAATCGTTCCAAGTCCAATTATTCCTACTGACATCCCGTGCAGGCCGGAAAGATTGTCGTTCACCATGCGCGCGCGGACAGTCTGATAATTGCCGGCACGAATTTCCGCATCGGCCCAAGCAAATCGTCGTAGCAAGGTGGAAGCCGCGGTAACCGCATATTCCGCGATCGCGCTGTTGCTACCGCCCGGAACATTCGCCACCGCGATGCCCATCCTTTTCAGCAACGGCAAATCCAAGCGATCGAGTCCTGCGCCGGTCACCTGCACCAGTTTCGCGGTGGTATTCGCAAATATTTCCGGATTGAGTTTCGGTCCAACGGCGGGGATCACCAGCGAGCGCACTTCCTTCATCAGTGCAATCACTTCCGCATCATTGGGTGCGTGATAAGCGACCGTCAATTGGGCAGCTGGCAACGCATTGGCGCGCTCAAAATCAATTCTCGGGCGCAGGCAAAGGACGTCTACACTCATCGCTTGGATGCGTCCGTCGGCAATACACCTGGTTCCGAGGTTCCCTGCCGGATATCGCCAACAGGGAAAAAACACAGAAGGACCAGCGGCTCGGACCCCGTGTTTCGCGTCGCATGTTTTTCGCCGGCAGGAATCACAATCGCATCGCCAGCCTTCAAAGCGTAATTTCCGCTATCGGCTTCGGTCATGCCTTCACCGACAAGCACATAAATGCATTCTTCAAAATTGTTGTGCGCGTGATGGCGTCTCGGGGAGTCGTCCGGTGACGGAACAGGAATCTCCACCTTGCGCAGCGTAATTCCGGAAGCGCCGCTTTCGCCCGAAACAATCTCCAGCGCGGCGCGGCCAGGCAGGCCGAGCGATTTTGCCGCACCCTCCTTAAAAACGCGCGCCATTAGTGCGTCCTTTCGAATTCTTCATTTCCGCAATATCGCCCTGAAGTATGTCCAGTTGCCGAAAAACTTCTTTAGCCTCTTTGGCTATTGAATCGGCCACCACTTGCAGCATCCGCGCACTTTTTTCCAACGTCGCGTGCTGCGGACTGCCATACCAGCCGCTGGGCGCGATGGAACGCACGTCTGTGAGCACCGGCTGATAACTACGGGTGCGCCGCAATCCATCCATCTTTTTTCCGTGCGCGTGGTCCGATGAATTATCGATGCGTTCCAGATGCACCAATTCCGGCCGGTGCGCCATCACTGCCAGCGTTTCAATTTCTCCGCCGTGCGTCAGCCCATTGCATTCTTTCCCGAACAATTCTTCCGCCACGAAACAAGCTTGCACCGTTAAAACCGTCATCCCAAAATCACGATGCAGAGTCTCAGCCGCGACACCCAGCGGCGGAATATTCAGCTCATGCCAATTCAGAATCAGCAGGTATTTCGCGCCGTGCTGCGCCGTTGACGCGGCCGTCTCCGTAACCACGCGCATGAAAGTCTCCGCCGTGAGCGTGATAGTGCCCTCGAACGGCATGTGGAGCGGCGTAACGCCCAGTGGCCCGCCTGGCAAAACCAACCCATCCATGCGTTCGGCGACTGCATGAGCGATCACATTCGCGGCAAAAATATCCGTACCCGTTGGCAAATGCGGTCCGTGCTGCTCCACGCTGCCGGCGGGCAAAATCACCAGCGGATTTTTTTTCAACTGCTCGGCAATTTCCGGCTGCGTCAATTCCACGAAATAGCGGCTAGGCAACATGTTGCGCCTTATTCGTGTTCGCTTTGCGCGCCGATTCTATCGCTTCGGAAATCGCCACCTGTTGGCCTTTGCGCTCAATGGAGCGCAGCGCCGCATTCACGATCGCCACCGCCGCATTTCCATTTTCCGCTGTCAACTCGTTAGGCTTGCCAGTTTTGCAGCTCTCCGCAAATAGCTCCAGCTCCGTGCGAAACATATCGCTCGGTGGAACTTTCAGCTCTTCGCGGCTGCCGTATCCGCTCTTGCCCCGCTGAATGTATAGCGTGGAGCTCTCGTGCAATTTATCCGGCGTGTCCCAGGTGCTAAAATCGATCTCATAATGCATCAATCCTTTGGACCCGAAAACACGCACCGCGAAAATTCCCGGTGAAGTCCAGCAGGAACCCACGTAGCCGATTTTTCCATCCGCGAATTTCAACAACGTCATCGATTGATCGTCTACTTCGGCGCCCACCGGAGACAATTTCGCGGCTATGGAACTAGCGGAAACGACTTCCCCGCCCAGATACTGCATCACGTCGAATTGATGAATCGCCAGTTGCGACAGCGGCCCGCCGGGAGCTTTATCTTTGTACCAGCGCCACGTCTTGGGAGTCAGCTCCAACGCGCGTTCGTTCGAAAAGTTTGCTTCAACAAACGCCACTCGTCCCAATTCCCCGGCCGCAATGGCCTCGCCAATTTTCCGGATTCCGGCCATCAGCCGCGCGCTGTGGCCTACCGTGACGGTGATGCCGTATTTTTGTTGCAGTGCCGCGATTTCTAATCCGTCTTCCAGTGTGCTGGCGATAGGCTTCTCGGTGTACACGTGCTTCCCAGCTTTAGCCACTTCACGCGCCATCGGCAGGTGTTGCTCGTTCGGCACCGTGAGGATCACCCCTTGAATCTCCGGATCGGCGAGTATCGCTTGCATACTCGCGGCCGCTGGAACTCCAAGCTCCTGTTGAAAAGCTGTTCTTTTTTCTTCCGAACGGCTATACCCCGCGACAATCTCAAGCAGCTTCGATTTCTTCGAGGCTTTGGTGAGCACTTTGGCCCACCGCCCTAGCCCTACAATCCCCAAATTTATCGGCTGGTCACTCATCGCCGCCCTTTCAAATTTGTCGCTCGAAAAATGGAACAAAATCTTGCAACCTCACAAATCTGATAGTACCGTATTACGGGATGATGCAACAGTCAAGCCATTTGCCGGCCAGCGCGCCGCTATCCTTTATAGAGAGATCCGCTGCCCCGCTGCGTCGCCAGGTCCTCGACGAACTGCGCCAATCCATCATTGCCGGGCGCCTCGCTCCGGGCTCGCGCTTGATCGAACGCGAACTGATCGCCATGATGGGCGTATCCCGAACGGTGATTCGCGAGGCTCTTCGCCAAATGGAATCGGAAGGCCTGGTCGCAAATATTCCCAACAAAGGCCCGGTGGTTCGCGAATTGACGCTCGCGGAAGCGCAAGATCTCTATTCCATCCGCGCGGTGCTCGAAGGATTGGCCGCGCGACTCTTCGCCGAAAATGCCAGCCCCGCGCAGAAAAAACTTCTTGAGCAAGCCTTGAAAGCAACCGCCCAGTCCTACGAAAACGGTGATCCGACTACTATTCTTGAAGCCAAGAATCGCTTCTACGAGGTTTTATTTGAGGGCGCAGGGAGCGAAACTCTCTCATCCATGATTGGTACCCTGCACGTGCGCATCTGGCGATGGCGCGCGCTAGGCCTGGGACATCCGCGACGCTCTGAAAAGCGTTGGAAAGAAAGCATTCGCGGTCTGCGAGCGATGCTTGCGGCGATCGCCAAAGGCGATGCCTCATTGGCCGAGACTCTTTTGCACGACGAAGTTACAAAAGCCGCCGCTGAAATCATGCGATTATTAATGAGAAAAGACGTCGGTCAGTGAGCGCACCACACTAACTTGGCTAGCGCAATTGTCCTGGGGAGAATTTAATGCCTACTGATTTCATCGTGCACCACAAAGCCGACACCGTTGGCGTCGTGGTTGTCGAAGACGTCCAGCCAGGCAAGGAAGTGACCGGTTGGATCATGGAAACCGACGAGACCGTTCGCTTCAAGTCCCTCGACGCCGTGCCGCTCGGTCACAAGATTGCCCTTCGTGACCTAAAAGTTGGCGACACCGTGCTGAAATACGGGCATGATGTCGGCCGCATCATCGCCGATGTCGGCCAAGGCCGCCATGTTCACGTACATAATCTGAAAACCAAGAGGTGGTAAACGTGGCGCAGCAGCCCTTTTTCGGATATCGGCGCGAGAACGGTCGCGTAGGGATACGTAATCATGTTGTTATTCTCCCGCTCGACGATTTGTCTAACGCCAGCTCTGAAGCTGTCGCCCACAATATAAAGGGCACGCTGGCCCTTCCTCACGCCTACGGACGTTTGCAGTTCGGCGAAGACTTGGAGCTGCATTTCCGCACGCTGATCGGCACCGGCAGCAATCCGAATGTCGCGGCCTGCGTCGTCATCGGCATCGAACCGAGCTGGACCGGACGCGTGGTCGAAGGAATTGCCAAAACCGGCAAGCCGGTAGCCGGCTTCTCAATCGAAGGCCACGGCGACATCCACACCATCGCCGCCGCTTCGCGCAAAGCGCAGGAATTTGTGCAGTGGGCCTCGGAAAAACAACGCGAATCCTGCTCCATCAAAGAACTTTTCGTTTCGACCAAGTGCGGTGAAAGCGACACCACCTCGGGCCTCGCATCCTGCCCCACGGTCGGAAATCTCATCGACAAACTCGATCCCCTCGGTGCCACAACGTGTTTTGGCGAAACTTCCGAATTAACCGGAGCGGAAATTGTGTGCGCCAGCCGCGCCGCCACCCCCGAAGTGAAAGAACGCTTCATGCAGGTTTTTAACGCATATCAAGAAGTAATCGACCGCCACAAAACCAGCGACCTTTCTGAATCTCAACCCACCAAAGGAAATATCGCCGGCGGTTTAACTACCATCGAAGAAAAAGCCTTCGGCAACTTGCAGAAAATCGGCCGCAAGACAAAATTTATCGACGTGCTGAAGCCCGCCGAATCCCCCGCCAAGGGCCCCGGCCTGTATTACATGGATACTTCTTCAGCCGCCGCCGAGTGCGTCACGCTGCAGGCAGCCGCGGGATTTGTTGTGCACCTCTTCCCCACCGGTCAGGGAAATGTGATCGGCAACCCCATCGAGCCGGTCATTAAACTCACCGCCAATCCCAAGACCGCGCGCACCATGAGCGAGCACATTGACCTCGACGTGTCTGGCCTCCTGCGCCGCGAATTGTCTCTAGACGAGGCCGGCGATCGACTGATCGATATCATGATCAGAACTTGTAACGGCCGTCTGACCTGCGCCGAGGCTTTGGGTCACCGCGAATTCGTGATGACCAAGCTGTATCAAAGCGCGTGATCTCCAGAAACTTTTCGCGCCAACTTTCGTATTCGTGAGGGGAAGGAAATAGATGAAATATTGCCGTTTCACTTACAAGGGCAGCGCGCGATACGGTGTCGTCGAATCTTCCAAGGGTGTCGAGCGCATCACGCACATATTGGCCACGCCGCCGGAACAAGTGGGGAAACTAAAATCGGTGCCCACTGAACAAATTGAGCCGCTACCTTTCTTGGAGGCCGCACTACTCGTACCGGTGCAACCGTCTAAAATCGTTTGCGTCGGTCGCAACTATCGCGGTCACGCAGCCGAGATGGGCTCCGAGGTCCCAAACGAGCCACTGCTTTTTTTCAAGCCGCCCTCTTCCCTATTAGACCCCGGCCACGACATTCGTCGCCCATCCATCTCCGAGCGCGTCGATCACGAAGGTGAACTTGGCGTCGTCATCGCCAAGCGCTGTTACAAATTGCCGCCCAATGAAGATGTGCATCCTTACATTCTTGGTTACACCGCGGTTAACGACGTGAGCGCCCGGGACTTTCAGAAAAAGGACAATCAATGGGCCCGCGCCAAAGGCTTCGATACATTTTGCCCCGTGGGCCCACTGGTCACTGACGACCTCGATCCGTGGAAGGGCGTGAGTGTCTCCTCTCGCGTGAACAGCCAGGTCCGCCAGCAGGGCAACACCCGAGACTTTGTGTTTCCCCTCGATGTCCTCATTCACTACATCTCAAACATCATGACCTTGACGCCCGGCGATTTAATCTGCACCGGCACCCCCGAAGGCGTTGGCCCTCTGGTCCCCGGCGATTTAGTAGAAATTTCCGTCGAAGGTGTAGGAACTCTGCGCAACCCAGTAGTAAGCGACTAAGCGCTTGCACTACATAATAGAATTTTCAAAGTAAAGTTAGACGGAGGGCGCCCCAGGCTCGATTTGTAGCCTGGGGCTTGCAGTTGAATTTCTCCCGCTGCAAACTTTCACCTACGCCATAAATGTAGCGCACCTTGCGTATTTCAAACCATCCACAACAAAATCTACGCTTCACTACTTTGCGGGTTCTCCCTGAATTGTCGTCTGGTAACTTATCGCCATCAGCCACTGCCCACTTCTCTTCAGCCATACACGCGTAACATGCACCGGCTTGCCGTGATACGGCTGATGCAAGCAAGTCATCACGATGGTATTTCCAAAATCAAACATCTGCGCGGAAACTAGAGGTGCCGGCGCCGATGGGTAGCCCGTCTGCTTCTGCAAATTCAGAGTGGCGATGCGATCAGCCTTAAACACCGGATGATCGCTGCTGGAACTGACCGTGACGAAGCTGTCATCCACGTGCGGCGACCACGCCGACGCATCATGATTGGTCACCCCAGTTTCGAGCGCTTGCCACGACGCGAGGACCGCTTGCTCTGATTCGTTTTTAGGCTGGAAGGGCACCGTTTTGCAGGGATTTTGGCACTCCGCAACCCCGGTGCCAGACGCGGACTGTGCTGTCTCCGCCTGGGAAACTTCGTGATACACAAGCAATCGCCAATTCGTTCCGCGCTTAACCCATACTCGCAGCACGTGGATCTTTTCACGCGCGCTCATAATCGCTACAACCTGTCCATAGTCGTGGTGTTCGATTTTCGCGGTGCTTTCATCCCCCATCGGCGACGTGGGCACGGAACGAACCACCTCAGCCCGCGTTAGCGTTTTTCCTGCCGCATTCGTCCATGTGAAGTCCGAGTCAACCAACTTGCCGATCTCCTCGCTGTCCTGCTTCGCCGCAGCCTGCACGAACGCGTGATCGGCCTGGGTCACAATTGTTTCGCCACCTTCGCTTGTCGAGCCTCTGCCAACCCTCTTCGACGCAAACCCGCTCATTAAAGACCCGGTCGTCAAAACAAAAAACGAAGCTGCGAGCAGGAGATAGATGACCGTTGGACGTGAAGTGCGTCGTTTCATTGCTGGAGCCTCCCGAAAATTTTGTCTCCGCTACACGAAAAAAGGGCCGGCTTAATTTCTTCCGGCCCCTTTCCCAAATCTAAACAACCTAGAACGTGAATTTCAAACCAAACTGGATCGCGCGAGCCCCGCCTGAGCCGACCACTGGATTGACGGCCGCGACGTCGGGAGTAGCGCAACCGCAACCGAACGGGCCGACCGAGGGATCAGCAGTTGCACCGGCCCCGAAACCACTCGTCCCGCCCCAGGGATTCGCAAAATTCGGATGATTGGTAATGTTAAACATCTCCGCCCGGAACTGTACGCCAAGCCGTTCCCTGAATTTGAAGTTCTTGGAAATGGACAAATCCAGGTTATGAAAGCCGGTATCGCGGAAAATGTTGCGCCCCGAATTTCCAAAGGTGCCGAATGCTGGGGGCAGCAAAAATGACTTCCCATTCATGCTTGCGTAGCACCCACCTGTTCCGCCGGCAATCGCGGAATTGAGGGACACCAGCGTGGCGGCCGTTGTGTGCGCCAGGCACCCGTTCCAGAGCGCCGCGGATTGTGTAGCAGAGAGCGGCAACGTTCCGCCGCCTGGAGATGAAATGGTGCATCCTCCAGGGCCCGGCCCAACGCAGAGAGGAATGGAATGCGATCCTCCCGATTGGAAATCCGCGGTATTACCGAAGAAATCCCAGCGGTCTGCGAATTCGCCGGTGCCGCTGAAATCGTTGCTGGTATCAAACGATTGCCACGGTTGTCCACTCTGCAGTGTCAAGATGCTGTTGACTTGCCAGCCCTCCAGCAGTTGGGCAAACGATTTGATATTCGGGAACGAGTAGGTGGCAGAAAGCGTAAAACGGTGCCGGATATCAAAATCGCTGTTGCCGTATTCACCATTCGGGTTAAGGCTGTCCTTAGGCAGGTACTGATTCCAATTGTAGGACTGATTATCGAGCGCGTGGGAGTAGGTATAGCCTACGATAAGATCCAAACCGTGGTAATTGCGGCCGGTGAAGGTAGCTTGCAAACCGTTGTAATTTGACCGGTAGATATTCGAATAGTAATTGATGAATTCCAGGTAGGGAAACTTTGCGTAGAACGGGCGGGTAACCTGATTGCCCACTGTATAACTGGAATCCAGCGCAGCTTGGTTAATGTCCTGGATGCCCGTCAACTTGGAACCATGATTACCGACGTAGGCAACGTCCAAGGACAGCTTCCCCGAGAACGCATGTTGCATTCCTAAAGTCCAGGTGGTGACGAATGGAGTCTTGTAATTACGATTCATCGCGAAGATATCGCATGGGCCGGCATCTGTGACGCCGCCAACAGTGAGGCCGTCGCCACAAGCCACTTGTTGCACCAGGTTGGCAGGATAGACTGTCGCGCCGCCTTTGGCTGAGCCGTTCCAATTCAGTTGCGAAGGCCCGAGCGTGATACCGGACGCTACGATGTTGCCAATCCCTGGAGTCGACACGCCGTTAACCTGAATTGCGGCGCCCGTAGGAACCACATTGGCTCCCAGAGTGACCGTATTTTGGGTGTCTTGTTGCGAAAGGAACGTGCTCATGGATAGCAAATCATAGACGATACTGCCGCCGGCGCGAATCACCGTGGTCCCGTTACCTGTAACGTCCCAGGCGACCCCGATGCGTGGAGCAAAATTCCAGGGATCCTTCTTGTACAGTGAGCCGATATTCTTGCCTACTTGCTCAAGACCAACCGAGGGCTCAAAATTTCCCAGCTGATTGTTGGCTTCCGACGGTACGCCCTGAAGTTCATAACGCAAACCTAAATTAAGCGTCACGCGCTTAGCAATGCGCCAATCGTCCTGAATGAAACCGGCAAACATGTTTTGCGTCATGTGCCGGACAGGGTCACCCGCCAAAAGGGACACGCTGTTTGGCGTGCCGGCCAGAAAGCTCTCTAGCGGCGTCTCGCCGACGAAGTCAAAGTTTTTCTGAAATCGAATGCGTCCACGCCCTCCGCGAAAAGTTCCCTGGTTCACTTTATCTACACGAAATTCAGCGCCAAATTTCAGCGCATGCTTTCCATGCAGATTCGAGACTTGGTCCACAAAATCGTAGACGTTATCCGGCCCAACCAACTTGGGGAAATTGTGAAAACCTCCCAGTTCCGTGAAACCATCAATCCTGACGTTGGGAACTCCTTGAAGGATAGGGTTGGTAACACCAGTGTTGATGGGATTGGGTGTGCTGGCGTTCGCAGGGACGATGGTCAAATTATAGCGTGTATAACCCACTCTCAAGTCGTTCGACCATGTAGCGCTGGGAGTCCAAGCCCAGTGCCCTGCGGCCGCCTGCGCCCGAGAGTGAATCACGGTCCCATACGACGGGAGCAACTCCGGCGAATCCTCGGCGGTGATATTGTCATTGCCCAGGAAGTACGACCCGCTAATTGAATGATGGTCATTCAAATGATAGTCCACTTTTCCGAGCCCGTTCCGCGATGAATCGACATCCGGAAAGCCCCCGTTGATCGTTTTTGCTGGAGTGGCGTTCGGTCCGTAAGCTCCTCCGGTACAGCCAGTGTATGGGGGCGCCACGGAGGCCGGGCATCCAAGTAGGCCGAGGCTCTGAGAACTGAACGGAATCCCCTGTGCCGCCAGAGCCGCCAAGGCATCCGGAACGCTTATGGATGGATCGCCGACGGAAATTGTCGTGGGCGAGTTGACTTGGATGGAATTACCGACGTTGTACGTACGCGCTTCATACGCGCCGAAATAAAAGAGCTTGTCTCTAATGATGCGCCCGCCGGCGCTCCCGCCGTACTGTTCCAGTTCAACGGGGGTCTTGGCTTGAAGAGTACCATCCGGGTTGAAGTGATTAAAGAAATTGCGCGCGTCAAAAGAATCGGACCTGCCGAAGGCATACGCTGATCCGTGAATATCATTCGTTCCGGACTTTAGCCCAACGCTCGTGATGGCGCCTGGTTTCCAACCGAATTCCGCCTTGGGATTTACCTGGGTGTTGAATTCCTGAATGGCATCAATGGGCAAAATCGTGGCAGCATCCCCGGCAACAGCCGCGGCGTTCGTTACGCTAAAACCCATGAAAGCTTCATCGTTGCTCAGTCCATCGACAAGGTAGCTGGTGTCTTCGGGCCGGGCGCCATTCGTCGTTTGCGTCCAAGGGCCACCGCCCGGGTACACCGTCGTTCCTGGCCGCAGGGTAAGCAGGTTCTGATAATTGCGGCCGTTCAGAGGCAAATCGTTAATGATTTCATTGCTGAGAGTGCCGCCCAAGCTCGTCGTCGTGGTATCCACCATGGGAACTTCTTCGGTCACTGTAACGACTTCGCTTTGCGAACCCGTCTGAAGTGGCGCATCCACTCGAACTTCCTTGCCGACTTCCACCAGGATGTTCTGGCGTTCAAACACCTTAAAACCCTTGGCCTCCACTCGAAGCGTATAGGTCCCAGGGGTCAAGTCCGACCCCACGTATTCTCCAGCTTGATCGGTGGTCAATGTTTTCGAGATTCCACGTGCCACGTCGGTGACTGTTACCGTAGCCCCCACCACGTTTCCACCGGATTGGTCGGTAACCGCCCCCAGGATCTCCCCATTGCTGCCTTGACCACGCACTTGAAAACTGCCCGCCAGCAAAACCAAGAGCGCAATCAGGGGGCGAACGCCTATCAAGGCGCGCATCGAGCGAAATCGCTTCATTCTTGCAGTATTCGAGATCATAAGGACATCACCCTCCGGAAACGGTATAGCGGCTATACCATTCAATCTCAGACGATGTCAAGCAAATCCTTGATATTCAGTATCAAAAGAATCGATTTTACAAATATTTTACGGGGTGGTTTGGCATAGTGGTCAGACCACAACCGTGCCTGAGTCGCGCTTCTACAACCTCCGAAATTGGATGTCCGAATCGAAAGGTCAGGGTTTTTTTGGCGCGGTTGGCGCCGGAGCCGACTGGTTTGCCGGGGGCACTTGAGCGGGCGGTTGGGCGATTGGAGGTTGGCCCCCCGAGGCCGGAGTCGAGATTGGACTGGTGGGTAGAGCCTTTGGCGTCGGCGCTGGCTTGGAAGGCTGAGAGACTTTTTGCAGGACCGACCCCCCCTGCTCCACAGCCTTATCCGTCCTCAACACCAGCGCAAGAGCGCAGACCATGAACATGATCGCGCACCAAGTTGTCGCCTTCGACAAGACATTCGCGGCGCCGCGGGGTCCGAAAGCGGTTTGGCTGCCCGCCCCGCCGAAAGCACCCGCGAGATCAGCAGCTTTGCCGCTCTGCAGCAATACTACGACGATAAGTACCATGCAGTTGATCACGAAGAAACCCGTCAGCAGCCACCCGGCATATCGAAAGCCTATGGTGACAATCCCCATTCCTATAATCAACGCTATCGTCCATTTCATCCAAACTGGCATTCGTTTTTCCTTGCCGCGCAGCGTTTAGCTTAGGTTGTTGCGTCAGCGAATATTATTTTGACTCAGGCCTTTGCCGGCCGTGTCTACTGAGGTTTCGAGCCCTTCACTATAGCCGCAAAAGACTTGGGCTCGAGACTCGCCCCGCCGACCAGCGCCCCGTCCAGTTCTTCCTGGGCCATCAAGCCCTGAATGTTATCCGGCTTAACGCTGCCGCCATAAAGGATCCGCAAGGCTGCAGCATGCTCCGGCGAATATCGCTTCGCTACACACTCACGCAGGTAGCGGTGCGACGCAGCGGCAATTTCAGGGGTAGCCGTGCGGCCGGTACCGATCGCCCACACTGGCTCGTATGCCATCAGAATACGGGAGAATTCCTCAACGGTCAACGCGCCGGGACCATTGCTTAGTTGAGCTTCGCAAATCCGCTCGGTGTCACCGGCTTCGCGTTCGGCCAAGGTTTCACCGACACAGACAATAGGTATAAGCCCGACAGCGAGTGCGGCGTTGGTCTTTTTCGCCACCATCCTATCCGTCTCGCCAAAGATCTGGCGCCGTTCGGAGTGACCGATGATGACGTAGCGGCATCCCGCTTCCTGGAGCATCGTGGGTGAGACTTCTCCAGTGAAAGCGCCCTCCTTTTCCCAGTACACGTTCTGTCCGGCAATACTGATTTTGGTGTTCCTTGTCGATTCGACGGCCGCCGGGATAGATGGAAACGGAGGCGCCACCACGATGTCGCAATAGTTGGCCTCCGCGATTAGTGGATTAAACGCCGCAAAGAATGCGCTTGTGTCGGCAATGGTCTTGTACATTTTCCAATTGCCGGCGATCACCCGACGCCTCATCGAATTATCCTCATACCTATGGGCGCTCTTTATTTCTCACTAAGCGCTTCAACGCCCGGAAGCTTGCGCCCACCGAGAAACTCCAGCGAAGCTCCGCCACCGGTGGAAATATGCGAAATCCTATCAGCGACGCCAGACTGGTGGACCGCGGCAACCGAGTCCCCTCCCCCAACAATGGAGGTGGCGCCGCTATCCGTGGCACTGGCTACAGCTCTAGCGATGGCAAGAGTGCCCTTGGCAAACGCCGGCATTTCGAAAACGCCCATCGGGCCGTTCCACACAATCGTTTTCGCCTTGGCAATTTCCGCCGCGTACAACGCAATCGTCCGCGGTCCAATATCAAGTCCCATTTGGTCACCCGGCATAGCTCCCACATCTACGATGGTTGCGGGCGCATCCGGTTTGAACTCTGGCGCGATCACGTTATCGACTGGCAGCAGAAATTTGAAATTCCGGGCACCCGAGTCGTCAAGGATTTTTTTAGCTAAATCCAGTTTTTCGTTTTCTACCAGGGATTTCCCGATGTTCTTGCCTTGCGCTTTCAGAAATGTGTAGGCCATCCCGCCGCCAATCAGCAGCACATCAGCAATCTTCATCAAGTTTTCCACCACTTCGATCTTGTCGCTTACTTTGGCCCCGCCAAGGATCGCCACGAAGGGCCTCTCCGGATTACTGAGGGCCTTCCCAAGGTACGCCAATTCTTTTTCCATCAGCAGCCCTGCCGCGGATCGCTTCACAAAATGGGTTATGCCCACGACCGAAGCATGCGCACGATGCGCCGAACCGAACGCGTCACAAACAAACAGGCCATCGCATAACGCCGCTAGTTGCTTCGAAAAGTTCTGGTCGTTTTTCTCCTCTTCGGCATGGAAGCGCACATTTTCCAGCAATAGCACCTCGCCATCTTTCAGCGCCTTGCTTTTTGTTTCCGCCTCCGCGCCAACGCAGTCGTCCGAAAATGTAATGCGCTTCCCCAAAAGCTCCTCTAGCTTCTTCGCTGCCGGCTTCAAGGAATATTTTTCGTTGCGCGTCCCTTTAGGACGCCCCAGATGCGACGCCAAAACAAGTCGCCCGCCTCTCTCAATCGCCAGCCGCAAAGTCGGAAGCGTTTCCCGAATGCGCGTGTCGTCGGTAACCACCCCATCTTTCAGCGGCACGTTAAAATCCACACGCAAAAACACGCGCTTCCCGCGTAGATCAAGATCCTTGATCGTTAGTTTGGCCATAATTTGAAATCCGCAACGAAAATTAGAATCTTGCCGCCATGAATTTAATCAGGTCGCGGCAGCGGCAGGAATAGCCCCATTCGTTGTCATACCACGCAAGCACTTTCACGCAGCGGTCTCCGACTACTTTGGTATATCCGGAATCCACAATGGACGAATTCGGATTCCCCTTGAAATCCGCGGAAACCAACTCCTCTTCGGTGTAAGCAAGAATCCCTTTCATCGCGCCGTTGGCCGCCGCTTGCAACGCCGCGTTCACGGATTCCACGGTGGCCGGTTTGTCCACAAACACTGTAAGGTCCACGACGCTTACATTCGGCGTGGGCACCCGCATCGCGTAGCCGTCAAGCTTGCCTTTCAGCTCTGGGATAACCAGGTGCAGCGCTTTGGCCGCCCCCGTTGAACTGGGGATCATATTGATCGCCGCAGCGCGCGCCCGTCGCAGGTCCTTATGCGGCAGGTCCAAGAGCTTTTGATCATTTGTGTAGGAGTGAATGGTGGTCATCGTGCCGCTTTGAATGCCAAAGGTCTCGTGCAAAACTTTCGCGACCGGTGCCAGGCAATTCGTGGTGCAGGAAGCATTCGAGACCACGTGGTGTTTCGCGGCGTCGTAGGTCTTGTCGTTAACGCCCAGTACAAAAGTGGCGTCTGGACCATCCGCCGGAGCCGAAATAATCACTTTCTTGACCGTGCCACGCAGATGTTTCTTGGCATCGGCGCCTTTGGTAAAAAGTCCAGTAGATTCGACCACGATGTCCGCGCTTACCGAAGGCCAATCAATTTCCCCCGGGTCTTTGGTCTTGAAAACTTTAAAACTCTTGCCCTCCACGCTGATGGTGTCATCCGTGTGCGTGACTTTATGGTGCAAATTGCCGAGGACGGAGTCGTATTTCAGTAGATGCGCAAGGGTCGCCGCATCCGTCACGTCGTTTACCGCCACAAATTGAATATCTTTGTCGTCCAAAGCGGTGCGCATGATGTTGCGCCCGATGCGCCCAAACCCATTGATTCCAACTTTAATCGCCATTCTTCCTCCGTCGCGAGATAAACAAGGCGGCCAACTCTAAATGAAAATCAGCCGCGAGTAGAACAGAAAATGCTATGGGCACGCTGGATAAAAGTCAAACTCCGGAATTAGTCACCCGGTCATCAGTTGAATTTGCACTGCGTTCGCCGCCGTATAACACACCATCTGCTGCTTGAGTTGGGCGTGTACTTCATCAGCGATGGTAACGACGTCGGGCAGTAGTTTGGTGAAGTCCAGTTGACGTACGGTTTTGTGCAGAGTGGCCAAGACGCATACCTCTAGTAGGCGTGACTCCTCAACCATCATAGGCACCATATCACCTTGGTTAAGTTCCCGTGATGCCCCGCCGCGGTTGAGATAGTGGTCTTTGTAGAGACATCCAACCGTAACCGCGCAATCACATCCCGGAGCAATTGCGGCAAATGCCCAGAGCGTTCGTCATTCAAGAAAATGTGCAGAGGTCTTCTTGTTTTTCTACCATCTCCATCCAATCATGGATTACGAAATCCATTTCGCGCTCAAGAATATCAGCGACCTTTGCAGTGGTCCTGAGAAGGGTTCCGTTGTTTTTGTAGTGTTGCCATATTTTTTGTCATAGACGGAATGTTATTTCTCGAGCTTGTAGGCCAACAGATGTTCGATGTCACCTAAGACTAGTGCATAATCCGGGTGACACAGATAATTGAAATGCTCTCGACGATACTGCCTAATCTCACCGAGTAAAATATCGCAAACCCTATCCGCATCGGACGATGTCAGAAATCGAGCCGCAGTACTGTCGAATCCAGTCAAGGCCTTTTGCAGAACTTCGAGCATGCGGCGAGGATCATCCTTGTATCGAAGATTTGCGGCTTCGGGGTGTTCAAATCGCCGTTCGCGCAAATTGTTCGATAGGACCGCAAGAAAACTTTGTACTCTGTCACGATCCAGGGATTCAGCGTCACTCAAGTTCAGAAACATTTTCAATATCCCGCACCGATAAGCTCCAATTTGCTCTGTATTAGCAAATCGCCCAGAATCCGAGATTCATATCTCACGAGTATCCTGGTCCCTTCGCGGCTTACCAATAGCCATAAACCATGCGCACATCCGGTCGCTTTAGAGGGGTTGAACGCGGTGGTGATATCGACTGTACCCGGCGCGGCCAGGTCTTCCAGTTTCATCCGTAGCAGCTCAGCGCGGCTGTAACCGAAGAGCCTGCAAAAACCATCTGACACTTCTAGGTACCTGTTGTCTTTCCCGATTAGGATCGAGCAATTAGGACTCGCTTCCGATTCTGGCGAAGGATTCTGGTTCGGGGTTGGGTCGGCCATGGAAGTCGGGTAAGCCTCCTTACAACTCAGCTCAACCGCTCGTGGAGGGGTGTAGCGAGGATCTCTACACGGCATGCGATCACCTTCGAGAATCAGAAACGTTTGGGGCGTAAATAGATATAGTACAATTCATGATAATTACTAAATTGTTCATATTCTGATAACATTTTAATTTCTTAACGGGGATGGTAATCACCGGAGCCTGACATCCATCCAAAATTGAACAGTTTTGCTTGGGTTTTTAGTTATCTTGATTCGATGACGAGAAGCGAACTAACCAACAAGCAGAAACTATGCGTTCCCTGTCCGGTCTGCGCTGCCGCCATCGGCAAGCGTTGTAAGATGCATTCAGGTTTTGGTCGGCGCAACGAGTCGCATTCAAAGCGGAAATATTACGCAATGCAAGCCATCGAACAAGATTATGTCCGGTCATTCTCACAACTCCCGCTAGCACGCGGTGCGGTTCACGTACCCTCTGAGCGCTCGAGCCGAACGTGCTGATTGCAATTAAGCGTGCACTCTAAGATTTCTAGGCACCTAGTTACCTATCACGCCTCGCTGGTCTTTCAGAACAAATGTGATCTGCAAATTGCTTTTCTCGCTGGACCTTGCGGAGACGCACTGCTTCGGCTGCGGTTCGACCCTCGACGGCGCGTGTCTCTGGAAATCTGCATCCGCACCAGTTACAGCCGTATCCGTGAAAAGAGTCAATCAGCAACAGCTTGCGATGGCGGTGGTCATGTGCGAAATGATGCAGCGCCCGTAAAGCGGACGAAGTGATATGAGGAACCGCCAATTCGGCGCTTAATTCGGTGAGCGCGTTACGCTTCTTCTTTATCCGTTTGGTAACGACCACGCTTCGATAGTGCCACCGCTACATTTGGCCGAACTGTGCGATTTTGAACTACGAAGAAAGAAAAAAAGTAGCAAGCGGTAACGGCCATCAGAATCGTTAGGCGTGTTCGCGGGAAAACCTCTCGTTGCTCAACATTGCCTTCGGTCCCTAAAAAGAGGCTCGCTGGCCGCGTCTTAGCCATATGCGTTTGGGATGTTTGCCCATGTTTCAGTAAAGCGGATCAATGCAACTGGCTGATGTCGAAGGCCTCGTTTTGGAACCAAGCATGGGACTTTTCCCTATTCAGTGCAAACTTTCGAGGCGACGAAAAAATCGGCTCGCTACGATCCGGGGTGTGAGCATCTATTCGAACTGTAAGATCAGGTATTTATCTCGAAAGTGCTCGGAGCCCCGATTTGCACTACTTGATTATCTTCGGCACGTATTTTGCTTACCTTACATTGTTCGGAGCGACCGAACAAAATTAGAAACGTCAGAGTACCCACAAGGACACAAATTTTAGTTACCAAACACGCAATTAGGATTTATTAAGATTTAGCGCCGGAACCGAATCGTGCGTAACTGTTACCAACGTCCGCGCTAAGTAAGTCCAACAATTTTCTTAGCAAACATCCTGCAAGAAGCGTTCCTGTAGGACAAATCTGGATCCGAATTGTTTGGCGCCCTCACGGGGCCCCGACGACGGTTCAAAAGTCTGTCCAGATGACATTTAGCACATTGCAATTCGAAGAGGAGCCTCATGTATAAGGTAATGTTTGGAAAATCTTCCACGGTCAGCATCACGTCGGTTCTCGCTTTTCTCTTGATCCTGCTGTTCGCCGGCTGTGGCCGCGAGCAAGCGCCCGCATCGTTGCCGCTGGTCGTAAGCGTCACTCCAGCCAACGGCGCAATCGCCGTGCCAGTCTCATCGGTAATCACTGCGACATTCAACAAAGCCATGAATCCCACGTCGCTCAATACCTCTTCGTTCACCTTGCTGGGACCGACAGGCGCCGTCGTGACTGGGACCGTCACCTATTCCGGTACCACCGCCACCTTCACGGCCGCAACCTTATTGGCCGCCAGTTCCAAGTACACCGCCACAATAACTACCGGCGCGAAAGACACCAACGGCAATGCCCTCGCTGGCAATTCGGTGTGGAGTTTCACCACCGGAACCATTCCCACGGTCATTTCCACGAATCCTGTCAACGCCGCAATCAGTATCCCCATCAATCGCAAAATCACCGCGACCTTCAGTGAAGCTATGAACCCCGCGACCGTGACGGCCGCCGGTGTGTTCTCGCTTATGGTCACCACCGGAGGAGCGCTCGTCCCCGGAACCGCGACCTATGTGGCCGCCAACAACACCGTCACCTTCTCACCGACAGCGAATCTGCTCCCCAACACCCAATACACCGCCACCATCAGTACCGCCGCGCAAAGTGCCACAGGCAATGCCCTAGCAGCAAACTACGTTTTTGGTTTTACAACTGGCGCTACCACCGATCTGACTGCACCGACCGTCGCTTCCACCGTGCCAGCTTCGGCTGCTGTAAGCGTTCCCACCAATCAGACCATCAGCGCTACATTCAGCAAGCCCATGGATCCGTCCACCATCACCGCTGCCGGCACATTCACCGTCAACGTTGCAGGTGTTGGAGGCGCATCCGTAGCAGGAACTGTCAGCTATACCGGCACCACCGCTACATTCAAACCAACCGCCAATCTCACGGCTAGCACGCAGTTCACCGCGAAAATCACCAACGCCGCAAAAGACCTGAGCGGAAATGCCCTGGCTGCCGGTGCGGTTCCCAACCCGTGGAATTTCACCACCGGAACTGGACCAGACACCGCCGCTCCCACGATAACGCTTACTAGTCCGGCTAATGCCGCCTCCAACGTGTCACTCAACAAGACGGTAAGCGCGACGTTCAGCAAGTCCATGGATCCGCTGACTATCACCGCGCCCGGCACATTCACTCTCGCCGTCGCGGGAGTAAACGGTGCGGCCGTCACTGGAACCGTCACTTACGATTCACAGACCAACATCGCAACGTTCACGCCCAGCGCAAATCTAACTGCCAGCACTCAGTACACCGCCACAGTTACCAACGCCGCAAAGGATCTGTCTGGCAACGCGGTCGCCCCAGGTCTCGTTCCCAATCCGTGGAATTTCACGACCGGCACAACCGCAGGCCCAGTCGGTCCTAATCTCGCCAGCGCTGCAACCTTTGGATCTTTCGGAGGCGGTGCGGGAATCACCAACCAGGGCATCAACACCATCATCAACGGAGATATCGGCACCACCGGCGTATCCACGCTGGTAACCGGCTTCCACGATCACGGAGTTGGATGCATCTACACCGAAACACCCCTCAATGTCGGGCTCGTAAACGGCAATATCGACACGGCTCCGCCGCCACCCACAGTTGCTTGCCCGTCAGAAGGCACTGCCGTCACCGCTGCCATCGCGCAACAAGCTGCGCTCGACGCTCTCGCGGCCTTTAACAACATATCACCCGCGTCGCGTCCCGGCGGCATCGATCCCAGCGCTGGTCAACTGGGCGCACAGGTCCTTGCTCCAGGCATATACAAGGCAGCAGGTGGCTCATACATTCTCACCGGCTCAGACCTGACGCTTGATGCCCAGGGTGACACCAACGCCATCTGGATATTCCAGGCTGCAAGCTCACTTACCGTCGGCGGTCCAGGCGCTCCTCGCAACATCATCCTGGTCAACGGCGCTCAGGCCAAGAACGTCTTCTGGTACGTCGGAAGTTCCGCAACCATCAACGCCGCAGGCGGCGGAACCATGGTCGGAACCATCATCGCTTCGGCCGGCATCTCGTTCTCGACCTCTGGCAATGTTGCCCTCGTGACCCTCGATGGTCGCGCTTTGGCCCTTAACGCGTCCGTAACCATGGTCAACACCGTCGTTAACGTCCCCGCGCCTTAAAAAGCGGCAGGAATCGCGGAATCAAAGCTCGAATACCTGGTTGCTGTGCGCGAATCGTGCATCGCAACCAGGTTTACTGACCACGAAAGAACGATTCGAAAAAGATTGATTCGAAAAGATTCAGGAGATCACTAATGAATTGCGCTTCGCGATTGATTACAACACTAGGTGTTGCCCTTGCCGTGGCGTCTGCGCTGCATGCCGACGACGCTGTGCTACCGAAAGCAAATGCTGCGAGCTATGACCTGTCCGCCTCTTCAGATACCTCCACGGATTCTTCCGCATTCGTGCCACCGCTATCTTTAGCAAGCTGGGCTTTCCCATCTGAGCCGCGTCCGGCTGGTGCCGCTCATCCACGCCCATTGGACGGTCCGGATTCCATCGTGCCAAAGTTCGAATGGTTCCTCGGCTATTCCTTCTGGCGCGCCATGCCCACCTCTCAGAGTAATCGCATGGCCTATCTCCACGGCGGCAGCACCTCCATCGCCTACAATTTCACCAGCTATTTTGGATTGGTCGCCGATTTTGGCGGCTATGACAACAGCAAAGTCACGCTTTTCAGTTCCACCGCAAGCAATACTTTTGATTCCGACGGCACCGCGTACACCTATCTTTTCGGTCCTCGTTTTTCTTATCGCCACTATGAACGGGTAACACCGTTTGTTCAGGCGTTGATTGGTGGCGCAACCGCCACGTCGGTAACCATAGCCGGATGCACAGGCGATCCGAGTTGCAATCCGCTAGCCTCGGAGAATTCTGTTGCCGCCGCTGTGGGCGCGGGGTTAGACATAAAGTTGACCCATCACATCGCATTGCGGCTCATCGATGCTGATTTTCTCTTGACCAATTTTCGCAACCCATTCGCAGTCAGCCATGATGATCAGAGTTGGCAGAAGAATGTCCGCCTCTCTTCCGGATTGGTCTTTCGCTTCGGCGGGAATCCACCTCCGCCACCGCGAGTCGCCATGTCCGCTTCTTGCTCCGTCGATCGCGAAATGGTTTATGCCGATTCTGGTGATGTATTCGCCGTGCACGTAGCCGCCGCGACCTCGGAGCGATACCCCATCAACTATTCCTGGTCCGCCAGTGACGGCGCAGTCGACGGCACCGGCCCCGATGTTCGCTGGAGTTCCGCCGGCCATCACACCGGCCCCTACACCGTCAAAGTGCGCGTAGAAAATGGGCGCAACGGTTCAGCAGAGTGCGTCGCCAATCTTCGCATTGAGCAGCGCCCCAACCGCCCCCCAGTGATCGCTTGTTCCGCGGATCGCACCACTGTTACCCAGGGCGACCCCGTCACCATTACCGCCAATGCCAGCGACCCCGATAACGACCCGCTAACCTATAGCTGGAACGCCAGTGGCGGAAAAATTGACGGCTCCGACTCCTCCGTGAAATTCCGCACCGGCGACCTTTCTCCGGGTCCTTACACAATCTCCGGCCACGTCGATGATGGACGAAGCGGCACCGCCGATTGCAGCGTAATCGTTCAAGTTGAAGCCGTAAAAATTCCGCAAGAAGTGGTTGAACTCGAACACCGCCTCGCGCTCCACAGCATCTATTTCCAGACCGCGCGACCGCGCCCAGACAATCCTAACGGCGGCCTCGTCGCCAGCCAGGAAAAAGTTCTGCTAACACTCAGCACCGACTTCAGTCGCTATCTCACCTTCAAACCACAAGCTCATCTGATACTGCAGGGACACGCCGACCATCGCGGCACTCCCGAATTCAACAAGGCATTGACCGAGCGACGCGTGGAACGCACCAGAAATTTCCTCACCGGGCACGGAGTCCCGTCAGAAAACATTGAAACCCGCGCTCTCGGCGACGAAGACAATCTAACTCCCGAGCAAGTTAAAAAACTGGTGGACGACAATCCCGATTTGAGCAGCGACGAACGCCGCAAGATCGACTCCAACCTTCGCGTAATCGTTTGGGCCAACAACCGCCGTGTGGACGTCTCTCTTAACACCACCGGTCAACAATCCGTCCGCCAATTCCCATTTAACGCGCAAGATTCCCTGGCGCTGCTAAGCCCTGCCGGCGGCGAAAAGGGCAAGGGCGCCCCAGCATCCCGAAAAAAGGCCACCAAACCGGCCCCAGAAAAAAGCAAGACCCCGCAGTAATCAGCAGTAGACACAGCGCGACCCCAGGTTCGCATTCGAGGTGCGAACCTGGGCCTTGCACTTAAATTTTCTGCTTTCAACCCACGCTCAGACTCGCATCCATCCATGTCCTCAAGACAAAATAACGAGAAGGGTGCCCAAGTTCGCTTTTTAGCCCGGGTCTGCACTTGAATTTTCTGGGGTGCCCAGGTTCGCACTTGGGTTATGAACCTGGGTCTTGCCGTCGACCTTTCTGGGTGACTGAACTTCCCCGCGCCCCCTCTCCTCTTGACAATCAGGACAAGAGTTGTATTCTTCCTCTTGATCCTCAGGGGGAATGCCTTCCATGCCGGAAAAACCAGGTGACCTCGTTCAAGGTACCCTCGACATGCTCATCCTGAAAACCCTGGCCCTCCAACCCATGCACGGCTACGGCGTCGCCGTCCGCCTTGAACAAATGAGCCAAGGCGTTTTCCGCCTCAACGCAGGCTCCCTATTTGTCGCCTTCCAGCGCCTCCAACGAGCAGGCTTGATCAAAAGCGAATGGAAAGCAACCGAGAATAGCAGGCGAGCAAAGTATTACGCCCTGACAGACCGGGGTCGACAGAGACTCAACAGCGAAAAAAGAGAATGGGGAAAACAAGTGGCCGCCATCGCCAGAATTTTGGAGGCCTCATAAGCGACGCATGGCACTGCTGCCAACCATGTTCGGCGGAATCCGATCGCTGTTCCGAAAGAAGCGCGTCGAAATGGAATTAGACGATGAGCTGCGCGGCTTCCTCGACATGGCCACCGAATACAAAATGAAGCACGGCATGAGCCGCGAGGAAGCGCTGCGCTCCGCGCGCTTGGAGCGCGGGAGTCTCGAAGTTTCCAGGGAAGTTGTCCGCTCTTCCGGCTGGGAATCTTTAGTGGAAACCTCCTGGCAGGATTTGCGCTTCGCCGCCCGCATGCTCCGCAAATCTCCAGGCTTCGCCGCGGTCGCTATTCTCACTCTGGCCCTCGGCATCGGCGCGAACACCGCAATCTTCAGCGTGGTGCAAGGCGTCCTCTTGGCGCCTCTGCCATACCACCAGCCTGATCGACTCGTCATAGTTTTGTTAAACAATTTCCGTCTGAAGAGTTCCACTTATCTTTCTTATCGCGATTTTATGGATTGGGAACGCGCCGCCCCACCCTTTGAAAAAATGTCCGCGTACGCTTGGCGCGGTTTCGATTTGTCCAGCCCCGGAAATCCTGAACATCTTGAAGGCTGGGAAATTTCCTCGAGCTTCCTCTCTACCCTCGGCGTGCGGTTGGCGCTGGGGCGGGAATTTTCCCCGGAAGAAGATCGCAACGGCGGCGCGCCAGTGGCCATCATCAGCAACGGCCTGTGGCAAGATCGGTTCGGCGGCAGCGCCACAGCACTGGGCAAATCCGTCGTGCTGAATGGTGTAGAAACCACCATCGTCGGAGTACTCCAACCCGGCTTTCGCTTTGGCACCGACTACGCTGACGTCTATATACCGATCGGTCAGCGGAAACTCGTAGACGCCAACGATCGCACCGCTCATGACGTCAGTTGTGTTGCTCGCCTGAAACCCGGTGTGAGCCTGAGCCAAGCCGACGCACAGATGAACGCCATTCAGGAAAATATTGATCGTCTCAATCCCGAGACTGAGCAGGGATTGGGAATTAAGGTCCTTCCGGCCAAGGAGCTGCTCGTAGGCGATGTGCGCGGCACCCTTCTGCTCCTGCTGGGCGCGGTCGGTGTAGTGTTGCTGATCGCCTGCGCGAACGTGGCTAATCTTCTGCTCGCCCGTTCGGCGGCACGAGCCCGCGAATTTTCGCTTCGCGCAGCTCTCGGCGCAGGCCGTGGGCGCATCGTGCGCCAGCTCATTATCGAAAGCGTCTTTCTCTCGGTTTTGGGCGGAGTGCTCGGTTTGGCGGCAGCAAAATGGGGACTCAACGCGGCGTTGGCGACGCTGGCCGCGGATTTGCCTCGCGGCGACAACATCCGCCTGAACGCTTCCGTACTTTTCTTCGCGCTGGGCATTTCGATGGTGGTCGGTATTCTGTTTGGCCTGGGCCCTGCGCTCAGGAGTTCCAAGGCAGATCTACAACCCTCGTTCAAAGAGGGAGGCCGCGGATCAACAGGCCGGCACCACCGTACCCAAAGTGCTCTCGTAGTCGCCCAAATCGCTCTAACGCTGGTTTTACTGGCAGGCGCCGGATTGCTCTTCCGCACCATTCAGCATTTGTGGAAAGCGGATCTCGGCTTTGAATCGCAGCACGTTCTAGCCTTTCAAGTAGGACTCTCGCCTTCAGCGATTAAGACCGGCGCAGATGTGCGCTCCGCTTATCAACAGCTGCTCGACCGCATCCGCCAGATTCCCGGCGTTCAGGGCGCGGAAATTACTACCGAAGTGCCCATGACTCATCAAATGAACGCCATCCCCTTCTGGGTTGACTCCCACCGCCCCGCGTCGGTCGCCCAGGCGCCGCGCACCTTGGGATTTATAACCGGCCCTGATTTTCTGCAAGTTATGCAAATCCCGCTAATCCGCGGTCGCTTCATCAATCGACAAGACACCGTCAATTCGCCATTGGTCGCCGTGATTGACATCGAGCTAGCGCGAACTTATTTCCCGGGCAAAGATCCCATCGGCCGCACCATAACGTTTCCTCAAGTCGGCGACTATCGAATCATCGGCGTTGTGGGCCATGTGCAGCATTGGCAAGTCGGCTTCTCCAGCCCTTTCATGCAAAACCAATCCTACGTTTCTATTTATCAAATTCAGGATCGCTGGATGACCACGATTGATACCTGGACATGGGTCATGCTTCGTACGCCGCTGGAGGCCTCAACGGTGCTCCCCGAGATCAGAAAGGCAGTCCGCGCAGCGGCCAGCGACCAAACTATTTACCACGCGCAAACCATGCCCGAGATTGTTTTCGAATCCATGTCCCCGCAACGATTCCCATTGATTGTCCTCGGTAGTTTCGCAACGTTGGCTTTACTGTTGGCCTCGATCGGAATATACGGCGTCATTTCCTATTCCGTGACGCAACGCGTGCACGAGATCGGGATTCGCTTGGCGCTCGGTGCCGAGAAGCGCGATGTATTTCGCATGGTTGTGAGCCAAGGCCTTACCCTGACTTTTGCTGGCCTGGCCATCGGGGTAAGCGCCGCTCTAATTCTCACGCGCCTTCTCCCGAGCTTCTCGAGCCTGCTCTATGGAGTTGGCGCAAGCGACCCCGCAACACTCGCAAGCGTTTCGACTGTGCTAATCGGCGTTGCCATTGTGGCCTGTTACCTCCCCGCCCGCCGCGCCATGCGCGTCGACCCCATCGTGGCTCTGCGTTACGAGTGACTCAATGCCTCTTATGCGAACCGTAGCAACCGGACTTCGATCGCTGTTCCGAAAGAAGCGCGTCGAAAAGGAATTAGACGAAGAGCTGCGCGACTTCCTCGACATGGCGGCCGAGGAAAAGATGGAGCACGGCATGAGCCGCGAAGACGCGCTTCGCTCCGCCCGCCTAGAGCGCGGCAGTCTCGAAGTCACGAGAGAAGTCGTCCGCACGGCCGGCTGGGAATCGATTGTCGAGACCTCCTGGCAGGATTTGCGCTTCGCCGCCCGCATGCTCCGCAAATCTCCAGGCTTCACCTCCGTAGCTATTCTTACTCTGGCCCTCGGCATTGGCGCTTCAACTTCCATTTTCTCGGTAGTAGACGCTGTGCTGCTGAGCCCTCTTCCCTACCCAAATCCGGAGCAAATCGTTCGCGTCTGGGAACAGTCTCCTGACGGCCATCGCATGAACTTGGCGGATCCAAATTTCGCCGACTTTCTCGCCCAGAACAATACCTTCGATAATCTCGCGGTATATGGCTTTGGGCTGTCTTCCGTCTCGGGTGGCAGCGAGCCCGTGCGTCTCAACCTCGCTGCCGTTTCCAGCCGTTTTTTCCAGGTTCTCGGCGTTGCACCCTTTCGAGGCCGCGCCTTTGCTCCTGACGAGCAGCGCCTGCACGGCGCACCCGCAGTGATCGTCAGTCATAACTATTGGCAAAGTTATCTTGGCGGCGCGCCCGACCTATCGCACTTCCACCTGTCCTTGGAAGGCGGCGTCTATCAAGTCATTGGTGTTATGCCGCAAGGATTCGAATTCCCCGCTGGCGTGCAGGCTTGGATTCCGCGCGAGTTGGAGTCCGGTACTCCCAGCCGCACCGCGCATAATTGGCGTGGCATCGGCCGTCTCCGCGACGGCGTCACCGTTGCTCAGGCGAGCGCGAATCTCGGCGCCATTGCGCGCCGCATTCGAGCTCAGTACGGCAAGGAAGTTGATCTCGACGACGCTGCGGTCGTCCCTCTCGCTGACGCAATGGTGGGAGACGTGCGTACCGCTCTCCTCACACTTCTGGGAGGCGTCGGCCTCTTGCTTCTCGTAGCCTGTGCCAATGTCGCTGCTTTGCTTCTGGTGCGTACTTCCACCCGCGTCAAAGAACTGGCTGTGCGAGCGGCTCTTGGCGCTGGACGCGGCCGTTTCATTCGGCAGTTCCTCGCTGAGTCTTGCGCCCTTTCCTTCGCTGGAGGCGCACTGGGCGTTTTGATTGCTCTGTGGGCGGTACAACTTATTCCCGCAATTCTTCCTACCAACCTGCCGAGGCAACAAGGTATCGCCATCAACACGTCGGTTCTGTTGTTCGCGTTGGCCGCAACTATAGCCGTCGCCGTTTCGCTCGGGCTTTTTACCGCTTGGCGCGCCGCCGGCGGAGATCTAAACGAAACTTTGCGCGCTGGCGCTCGCACTTACACAGGAACGGGCGCCAGTCAGCGCTTTCGCGGCTTCCTGGTGATAGGCGAAATTGCCATCACCCTCATTATTTTGATCGGCGCAGGCCTTCTCGGCCGCAGTTTCGTGCGCCTTATTTCTACCAGCCCCGGCTTTAGTCAACAAAATCTCATCACCATGGAATTTTCGCCTCCAATTCCGCAAGGAAAATTGGACGCCGGCCAGTCGGTAATCGCGCGCCAAGTCGCTCTGATGGACGACTTATTGGCGCGCCTCCGTGCCATCCCCGGCGCCCAATCCGTCGGTTTGGCTGGCGCCATTCCTGTCGCGGCCGGCGACAATCTCGCTGTCGGCGGATTCCTGATACTCGATGGTCAAAAGTCGCCCACCAATTTCGACGAATGGGGTCGCATCGCTCAAAATCCCTCCCAGGTTGGTCACGCGTTGTATTGCGTCGCGGGCGAGAGCTACTTCCGGACCTTGGGCATTCCGCTAATCCGCGGGCGCATGTTCGCCGACCAGGACGGTCTCAATTCGCCAAATGTTGCGATGATCAGCCAATCCCTGGCTCGCCAGCAATGGCCAGAGCAGGACCCCATCGGTCGAGTCATCAATTTCGGCAACATGGACGGCAATCTGCAGCCGCTCACCATCGTTGGCGTCGTTGGCGATGTTCGGGCGGAAGGCCTCGATCGTCCCCCGAGCCCTATTATTTACGTTGATTACCGCCAGCGCGGCATGAACGCCAATGCTTCGCCCACCATCGTCATACGTAGCTCCCTGCCGCCCGCAGAGATCGTTTCTGCCGCGCGCGGAATCTTCCGCGACCTCGCGCCGGACGCCCCCGTAAAATTCTCCACCTTCGCGCAGGAAATGGGTGGCTGGCTCGCGGACCGTCGTTTCCTGCTGCTTGTAGGAGGACTGTTTGCCACCGTCGCTCTGGTTCTTGCCGCACTCGGCATATACGGTGTCGTGGCCTTTTCGGTTACGCGCCGCACCCAGGAGATCGGCATTCGCATGTCCTTGGGCGCCGGCCGTGACAACATTTTGCGCTTGGTGTTAGCTGAGGGCGCGCGCATCGCAGCTCTCGGCGTAGTAATCGGCATTGTCGCGTCGCTTGCGATTACCCGCCTCATATCCACTCTCCTCTTCGGCATCAGCGCCACAGACCCCTTGACGTTTGTCGCCGTCGCCGTCCTGCTCTCTGCCGTCGCCCTGTTCGCCTCCTACATCCCCGCTCGACGTGCCACCCGCGTCGATCCCCTCGTAGCTCTACGCTACGAATAGCTCCGGGGCACAACTGTTCACGAATTCTCGATTTCCGCCCTTCAGTACAGTTGTAGTTAATTAAGATGGTAGTAATATTAGTCTGTGCGTTCGAGATCTTCCCTGCAGCGTTGTTCTCGGCGTCCTGCCTTCTCGTTCTGACTGCGGCATGGCGATTCTGCTGCTCCGCTAGTTACTCATCGGTTAAAGATATGCCAAATTGCCCCCGCAAAGCGCTGAACTTCCCTGCTTTCAACGTCTTCTAAACTCCCGTGCCATCCATCGCTCTTTTCTCGAAACTGGGCCCCTTTGTTTTCAGTAACTTGCAGACTCTTTTGTGTCGCTTCTTGCACACTTTTTGCAATCTCAATCGTTTGTTTTCAATGTTTGGGGAACTCCTTTGCCAAAAACACCGGGGCATCGCATCCGGCTGAAGAGTCGCAGCTTTAGCAGTTCGAGGATTTGTCGGTCGCGGCTTTAGCCGCAACATCAACCAACCATAAAAACCCCGGGCCATAAAAACCCCGGGGCTTTAGCCCTGAAGGCCGCACCCGAGCGGAATTATTAGAAGGATCCACCAAGCCGGCGTCTACTTTGTAACCACACAGACCCGGCAACGTCGTGAACTATTCCGAAACGCAGCCCTCGCGGAAATTGTAGTCGATCAATTGTTGGACTGTCGAGATCGAGGTTTTTACAAGCTGCACCAATTTGTGCTTGTGTTTGATCATCTGCACACGTTGCTGACTCCTGGCTCCGATTGCACCTTGAGCGAGCTATGGAGATAATAAAGAGCGGTTCTTCACACAAGATTGGTACAGAATTCGGCACGCGTTGGCCAGTTTGGCAACCCGGTTTTCACGATCGATTCGTACGCGATGAAAGCGAATATCACAATTCTAGAAGTACATTAGCGAGAACCGCTTGAGACTACTGCGGGTACTGTTTGACGCTGGTTACGCGTGTGCCGGTGAAGCGCACGAACACTGTTTTTGATGGGGGCTGGCCGTAAATCCAGTCCTCAATATCGTTACCTTCGGCGTCGCGCTCGCGGACCTTGTGCTCCGGCTTGCCAATCGCGGCAACAACTTCTTCACGGTCCATGCCCACGATTGCGATTCGTTCCTGAATGGCTTTCTTCATTTCGACGGGAAGTGTGTCAGCCCATTGCACCGAGGCGGAACGTTGCTTTGCAAAATCCAGAAACGGCGCCAGCAGTTTCTTCAGATCATCAGGAGACAAATCCGGAATCGGCTTGCCGAATTCAAGAAACAGCGTGCTTCCCAGGCCGGGCTGCATTCCTGGAGGGCCCGAATCCTGTGGCGTGGTGGTGGTGGTTCGAGTCGTCGGGATCCCGCCCATGTCCAGATGAATGCGGTCGCGCAGGCGCTTCTTGCCTCGGCCGCCGCCATTTAAATCCACCACGATTTGTTTATCGTGAAATTCCAGCTTCGTAATCTGAACGTGATCGCCGGTACTCACCGCTGCGCCGTGAGTGGCCACCTGCCGGTCAAGCATGTCGAAATCCGTGGGCTGGCCGATGTGCACAATGAAACCATCTTTGCCGGCGGGCAGGGGCTTGATGGCTCTCGCGAATTCGCCGGAAACGTAACGGATCAGATTCAATCTCGAACTATCCTGCAGCGATGTGTCCTTACCGCCGTTTTGGGACTTGTCCTGCGCGCCTGCTTGATTCTGCGAATCGCTACCTGATGCGTCATTTCCAAACAGGGGAATTTCGCCGCCGGGAAGCGTTCCCAGATTTGAACTTGCAGGCGGGCGCAGGCTATTCACCTGCGGCACATCCGCATCGGCAAACAGTAGGAACGTCAAAGCTAGAGCTAAAATGGTCATCCGTTAGGGTTCCAACCGGCGGGGCAATCCCGGGCCAGTCTACCTTAACTCTTATTCTATGATGCGAAAAACTCGCTGAACAGCCAGATGCTGGGCCAGCCTTATCCTTTCGCTTAACTGTCCTAAAGGGCTATTCCCTCCTGGATAGGCGGAGTTTCCTACGGTGCCTGCCTTAGGCGCGGCTGGTTTGTTCACTTGCCTCAAGCAGGCCTACGGTAGGCACCGCAGGTACGCGCAGGTTATTCGGGCTCTATTCTGGGTCAGTCAGCAGGTCATCTTAATCCTGCACGCCTAAAGCGCGCCGACCGGCCTAAGACGCAGGCAGCACGAACGCCCGACCACGCAACAATCTGTCAACGGGATACTACTTGAACGCCTTGGCGATCGATCTTCACTGGGAGAACTTCAGCGCCCGCGTCTCGAATGCTGGCCTCTACCCGCTGCCTTGCATCCGGTTCAATCAACAGCACCACGCAGCCTCCACCGCCGGCCCCACAAACTTTGCCGGCCAAAGCGCCCTTTTTGCGAGCTCCTTCAATGACGCGGTCCACTAGTTTCGTCGATATGGTGGGCAAATTCCTTTTGCGAAAGAACCATTCTTCACGCATTAGCCGCCCGGCTTCGTTCCAGTCCGTGGCTTCCAGCGCCACACGCAACAGCTGCGCGACTTTGGAAATTTTCTCCATGCCGTTTTGCACCGCGAGCTTGCCGTTAATGTGCGCTTTAAAAACTTCCCAATTATTGATCCCATGCTGGCGGGGTTTGCCGGTGTAGCACACCACGATGCGCCGTTCCAGCTCATCTAGATTCAGGCGCAGCTCTACGCGATGTTCTCCGCCCGCGGGCAGCTCAATCGCCGCCGCGCCTCCGAACGCTGGAGGATAGTGGTCCTGCGTGCCGGTGGGCACGCAAATCACTACCGCTTCCGCATCGCGGCTGATATGAATCCAGTCCTCTTTGCTCTTGCCCGCTCCGGTGAAGCGATCCAGCGCCGCACAGATCGCCACAGCCATCGCACTGGAACCGCCGATGCCCGCGCCCGCCGGAGCTTCCGAGTCGGTTGTGAGAGTGAATCCTCCAGGTGGCCGAAAGAACTTCACAATTTCGGCGAGCAGTGGAAGTCGATAGCGGCCAGCTTTTGCTAGCTCACCGAGGGAACTGAAACTTTCCTCGAGCTTGGTGTCGCGGGAAACCAGCTTGATTTGTTCATCGCCCGGACGGTTGGTTTCAATTACGCACGATGCGTAGCGCGAAATAGCCACGTTCACCGTCAGGGCTCCGGGATGAAACAAGTACAACGGCCAAATATCAAGGGTGGCCCCAGCCAGATCGACGCGGGTCGGCGCCTTGGACTCGATAATCATGTTTGTCCTTGAAAAAAAGACGACGGGCTATTTTAACGTTGCGGCGAGTTACCAGCCCAATTTAGTTCAGTGAATGTGACGTGAATTACTTCGCGCCCGAAATACCGCGCGCGCGAAACATCAGTTGCGGGCCGTCTTTTTTCTCTTGCGCCAGCGCGATATTGGGCTCGAAGCAGCGCCGGCAACGCGCTTCGTAAATGCCGGTAGCACCGACCACCACTAATTCTTCGCTTTCGACCAGGCGTTGCGTGTGCACCGCGGGATTGCCACAGCGAACGCAAATGGCCAGCAACTTCGTGATTTCTTCAGCGATTGCCAGGAGCCGCGGCATGGGTTCAAACGGCCGGCCAAGATAGTCGGTGTCCAGACCCGCAACGATCACACGCTTCCCGAGATTGGCGAGCTTGGTGCAAACGTCCACCACTTCTTCTCCCAGGAATTGCGCTTCATCGATGCCGATAACCTCAGTGCGCGGTTGCACCTTGTCCATGATTTCCGAAGCCCTGGTGACGTTGTCCGACGCGATGCCCAGTCCCGAGTGCGACACAATTTCATTTGCTGCGTATCGCTGGTCGATGGACGGCTTGAAGATCTGCACGCGCTGGCGTGCGAATTCAGCACGGCGCAAGCGGCGGATGAGCTCTTCGCTCTTGCCCGAGAACATCGGGCCCACTACCACTTCAATCCAACCCATGTTGCCCTTGACGATGTCCAAGCGATTAATCCTTCCCTTCAACTCTTACCCTACTGTTTCATCAAAACAATTTGATTAAAATTTAACTGCCGGGCGCTCAACTGGCAGCTCGAGCAACACGAAACAAATTCACATCGAAGAACGGCGCGAATGCCGCAACGAGAGCTGTTCGAAAAGCGTCGCGCCGCGTAATTAAATTGTTAGAAAGGACGCCCCACGCGCCCCGGTTATCTCGAATGCCGGCCGTGCCCGCAAACTTATCGATCGCAATGGCCAGCTCGACGCCCTTATCCAAAACCTCGTGAGCAAGCGCCGGCGGCAACTCGATTCCTCCGCTTCGCCCAAAGTGCCCCCGCGAGCCGTCGCTCACATACGCCCAGCTCTCCAAAAAAACGCGGCGATCACCATTTCCAGCTAAGCCTATATTTTCCCTGTTGCTCTCGTGGCTTTGAGTTCTCTCAATGACTTCGAGTCCGCCCTCTAGGCCCACGAAGTATTGATAAATTGAGCCTTTCACCGAAGCCATTTGCATCAAGGCTTCGGTCCGTTGACGCGCGCCGCGCATAGATTCCACCGAAGACAGTGGCGTGTGCCCGACGCCACTGTCAACCGCAAAACTAAATACTTCGAATTGCACGTTGGGGCCGAGCTGCTCGGCACACAGCTTGAGCACGTCGCGTACCGCATCCAGCTTTGGTCCGCGCGTGCTGCCCACAGCAATTAGGCTCTTACTCATTATTTTGCCGGCTGTATAGTAAGCGATTTTTGTGCGCTTCGCGAATCACGGCCTGAGGAAAAAATGTGAGTACCCATTCTCATCGGTCCAATAATTTTTAGATTTGGTGCTGAACAAAATGGTCGTGAACGCGTGCGTCGCATGTATGCGATTGAGCTGTACGCTTAAATATAGTAAACAGTTTGCTCCAGGGAGCCTCTCTTCCTTCCCTTGGGGGTCGTATGGAACCTAATTTTTTAGGCCAGCACGTCCCGTCTGCACAACTTTTAAACGACATCGTGGTGGGACTGCGAATGCGGTACGCTTCCCTAAATAATATTCATTACGAAGCCGCCTGGACGGACAGTTGGTGTGACTGCCGCTGCATGCATGAACATCAAACGCTCGGCGATGCCGCCCGCGGGCTGCTGGTTGGTAGGTCTTAGCGATCGAAGTGGAGAGCTGCGAAAATTGACAACTGCGGAAGATAAGATCGTGAATGACTTCCGATTTGCATCCTGGAAAACTAAGCCTTAAATCCGTAACCCAATTAGCAAATAGAATCTTTGGAAACTATGTAGGACGAAAACTGAAAAGTATGGAGCGGCCTATCGGAATCGAACCGACACCTGAACCTTGGCAAGGTTCCGTACTACCACTATACTAAGGCCGCTCAGGGCTCTTCCTTATATAACATGGGGAGCTAAGCGCTACAAGTATTCCCGCCGGTTGCGCTTCCATGCGACATCAATTCAAAGAAAATTCCGCCCGCTTAGGAAACCTGCGTGATGCGCGCGGCCTTCACCACCGGGGAACGCTTCTGGCGGTCTGCGAAGCGCGTGGCTTTGTCCTTGTCGGTGTATACGCGACCAAATTTTTCGCCGTCTGCGTAAGACACAGTGACCAGCCAGTGATGATGCTTGCGGCGACGGTCTTTATTGAAGCTGGTCTTGTCTGTTTTTGCGGAGTTCTTGGGGGTGCTTTTTGTCACGGTGCTTTCCTGTTCTTGACATCAGTGATGCGAACTATCGCAAACTAAAGGGGCACGCGCAAGTGGCAGGTGGGGTAGTAACGGATTTTTATCAAAACGGATGAACCTGGAACCGATCAGATTCCCAGTGGTAGCCTAATCGGAGTGGGGTAATTTTTGCAGGTAAATAGCGCCTCCTGACCACCAGCTAACTTTCTCGCATTTCTAACGTTAGGGTCTCCCCGGACATCGAATAATTAGAGGAATTCGGGAACCCTGGACCTTGGTACAGCTGTAATGGGTCGGTCAACAGAATGTGAAAAGTTGTGAACCATGAAACATTCCCGGAGTTTTTACGTCTTACTAGGTGAGCAGCACGATAAGCTGAATCAGTGGATAAGAACATGATCTCAACAACAAAACGTCCCCCTTTAGTGCAAGACCTGCGGAATCATTCCGCGGCGCAAGTAACCGAATTGCGCCTGCTGTTAGAGAATGGCGCTCCGACAAAGGCCGATCCTCGCCGCCCTGGCTTTTATGAACTGCAAGGGCTGCAAAATGTGTTTTACGTTTTCAAATATCCCAGCGGCGCAAAGGTTCTTTTGCTCGGGGTATGGGAACGCGATCCGGTCGCGGAAATGGTGGACGCCAACTGCTGCTGTTCCGCGTAAGTATTTTTCTGAAACTAAGACTTTGCCTGGGCCGCTTGCCGTCTTGCGGCTCTTTTTATTTGGCGTCTAATTTTAAAGCCGCAGAGTTAATGCAGTACCGCAAGCCAGTGGGAGTGGGACCATCATCGAACACGTGTCCGAGATGGGCTTCGCACTTGCTGCATTTTACTTCTGTGCGGGCCATTCCATGGCTGCGGTCGGTTTCGGTTTCCACGGCTTGTTTATCCGCCGGAGCGTAAAAACTGGGCCAGCCGGAGCCGGAATGAAACTTGGTCTCCGATGTGAATAATGGCTGGCCGCAACAAACGCACTTGTACGTGCCAGGGTCTTCGTTGTCGGCGTATTCACCAGTAAAAGGCGGCTCAGTGCCCTTCTGGCGGGTTACGTGATATTGCTTTTGCGTGAGCTGTTTCTTCCAGTCTTTTTCGTCCTTGCGTATTTTCTCTTTCATGAAAATCTCCTGACTTTTGACCGGTTTCTCATTAGATTCATCTGCAGGGATTAATGTTTCATCCTTACGATAAGTCGGGGATAGTAGCTGTTCCGTCGCTGAAACTATACATTGACAGGCCGTTCAAGATTCCTTATCGTTGATTTCCTTACATGAACACAACGCTCACTGCTCAGACGCACCGGCACCATCATCATCACGGCTCAACGCCGCGTCTGCTGGGGTGCGTATAGCGATTCGCTAAACAAAGCACTCATCGGCCCGCTGGCGCAGAAAAGCCCAGCGGGTTTTTTGTTTTTCAGGAGCAGTTTTGGAAAGGCGGCACGGTGAAGATTGCATTCGAAAAATATAACGGGCTGGTGCCGGCGATTGTTCAGGACCAAGCCACCGGGGAGGTGCTGATGCTCGGCTTCATGAATGAAGAGGCGCTCGCGGAGACGCAACGGACCGGGCAAGCGGTTTTCTTCAGTCGTTCCCGCAACAGGCTTTGGAGAAAGGGCGAGTCCAGCGGTCACCTGCTGAAGGTGCTGGAGTTGCGCGTCGATTGCGATGCGGACACGCTGCTGCTTCGGGTGCAGGCCCTTGGGCCGGGCGTATGCCATGAAGGATATCGAAGCTGTTTTTTTCGCAAGTTGGAAAATGACGATACTGCGACGGTGACGGAGGATCGTGTGTTCGACCCATCGAAAATCTATGACTCGAGTTCACAATCATGAATCAGCTGAAGCTTGGAATTCCAAAAGGCAGCCTGCAGGACGCCACGATCGATCTATTTGCGCGCGCTGGCTGGAGAATTTCGCTGAGTGCGAGAAGTTATGTGCCGTCCATCGACGATCCGGAAATTGAATGTCTGATGGTGCGTGCGCAAGAAATGGCGCGCTATGTGGAAACTGGCGCGCTCGACGCGGGGATCACCGGCCACGACTGGGTGGTGGAAACGGAGGCTAACGTGGATGAGTTGGCCGAATTGGTTTACGCCAAGCAGCGGCTGGCGCGCGTCCGGTGGGTGCTCGCGGTGCCGGAGGATTCGGGGATTCGGCAGCCATCCGATCTGGCAGGCAAAATCATTGCTACCGAAGTAGTGAAGACCACCGAAAAATATCTTGCCCGGCACGGTGTGAAGGCGCGCGTGGAATTTTCGTGGGGAGCGACAGAAGTAAAAGTGCCGCGACTCGCGGATGCGATCGTGGAGGTGACGGAAACGGGCGCGTCGTTGCGTGCCAATCGACTGAGAATCGTGGATACGGTGCTGGAATCGGCTACCGTTTTTATTATGAATCGCGAGGGGACGGCGGCTTCGTGGAAACGCGAAAAAGCGGAGAACCTGATTCTCATGCTGCAGGGCGCGATCGACGCCACCAACAAAGTGGGGCTGATGCTGAACGTGCGCCGAGAGCATCTCGACGCCGTGCTTGCAGTGCTGCCGGCGCTGAAAAATCCAACGATTTCAAGCTTGAGCGATCCTGCCTGGGTGGCGGTCAACACCATTATTGAAGAAGCAGTAGTGCGGCAGATTTTGCCGAAGCTTAAGGCCGCGAAGGCTCAGGGGATCGTGGAGTATCCCTTGAATAAGATCGTGCTCTGATGAGAATCGTAAAACTTACAAAAAAAGTGGGACATGCCCTTTTGCGGCGACGGCGCGAACGAGATGAAAAAGCGCATCGCATGGTGGCACGCATTATCGCCGATGTGCGGAAGCGTGGCGACGCGGCGATTCGCGACTGGACTAAGAAATTTGATGGCGTGGACTTGCGAGCGGGCATGTGGGTTTCGTCTGGCGAGATTGAAAGAG